>UMAM01030328.1_pt1 | contig 38148 bp, 29 predicted proteins | sample 1963711 | NCBI WGS metagenome assembly UMAM01 (sample SAMEA4835916, study PRJEB28245) | human gut metagenome | biome: gut microbiome; material: fecal sample | place: Denmark | collected 2008
GCGCTCGCGCGCTCGGAAGAAGGCAGGACTGCCGCCACCGACAGAATGAACGCGCTCGCGCGCGAATCCGAGGAGCGCCTGCGCGAAAAAATGCGGGCAGAAACAGAACTTGCCGCCGCGAAACAAAAAATAGAAATCATGCAGGCTAGGCTCTCGGAGACAGCCGGGTTTCTCGACGAAAAAATCGAGGCTCAAAACTCTCTTACAATCGCAAGACAAGATATAAAAAACCTCACCGAGCGCCTCGCAGAGCGGGAAAACGCGGAAATAGAGATGCGCAAAAAACTCGCATCCGAATTTGAAACGCTCTCGTCAAAACTCTTGGAGGAAGCGCGCGTAAAGATGTCCACCTCAAACCTCGAGCAGCTTTCACTCGTCCTAAAACCGATGAAGGTTACAATATCGGATTTTCGAGACAGAATTGAGGCTCTAAATGAGCTTAATATAAAGGGCCATGCGGGACTTGAAAAACACATAGAAAGCCTTGTTGAAATGAACAGCCGCCTTTCAAACGATGCCCGAAATCTTGCGGAGGCGCTGCGCGGAAAAAATAAAATTACGGGAAACTGGGGCGAATCGGTATTTCATAGAATTTTGGAGTCGTGCGGCTTTGCGGAGGGCGTGCATTTTCGCTCCCAGGCGTCCTACTCGGACTCATCGGGAGCGCAGAAAAGGCTCGTGCCGGACTTTGTGATAGATCTTCCCGAAGGGCGCTCTATTGTGGTGGATTCAAAAGTGTCGCTGGTGAGCTATTCCGACTATTGCTCGAGTGAAAGTGCCGATTTAAAAAAGGCGAATCTCGAAAAATTTAAAAAGTCGGTCAGGGCGCACCTTAAAGAATTTTCCTCAAAATACAACGATTTGCCCGACGCCCGTTGCGGCTTTAAGATGATGTTTATGCCAATAGAGCCTGCGTATGAACTCGCCGTGAGCGCGGATCCATCGCTGCTTGAAGACGCGTATGCGGCCAACGTTTTAATTGTGGGGCCTGCAACCGTAATGTCAGTGCTTAAATACGCCGAAATATTGGTCCGTAACGAGGCGATATCGAAAAATACGCGACAGATAGCGGATCTCGGTGTAAAGCTTTACGAGCGCGTCAATCTCTTTATGTCGCGCTTCGAGTCGCTCGGAGATAGAATAGCCGCGCTCTCAAAAGACTACGCGCAGACTAAGACAACCCTTTCTGAAAGCCCCAAGAGCGTTCTTGCAACGGCAAAAAGGCTCGGCGTAAAAACGGGGGCGCTATCGCTTAACATAGAAGAATCGGAAGATAAACAAGATGGAAAATAAAACTCCAGAATGGGTTCCAGACGGAGCCGATAAAAAGCTTTTCGCAAGCTCGGTAATGCCCGGCTTGAATCTGCGCAAAGACGAGGCGCACGACGACACAATTTCATGGAAGCCCCGCCCGAAGAGACGCGAGCTTTCCCTCGAAGACTACAAGGAAGGCGTTTTATCTTGCAACAAGACAATTCTCGCCCGCGCAATAACCCTAATCGAGAGCAATTCCGACGCCCATTTTGAAAAGGCGCAAGAGCTTCTCGCATCTCTTTTGCCTTACAGCGGCAAATCGTTTAGAATCGGCATAACCGGCGTCCCGGGGGCGGGAAAATCGACGTTTATAGAGGCCTTCGGAACAATGCTGTGCAAAGAATTTGGCAAGAAGGTTGCGGTTTTGGCTGTCGATCCGTCGAGCACGATTACAGGCGGAAGCATTCTTGGCGACAAGACGCGAATGGAAAACCTCTCGCGTTGCGAAAACGCGTTTATTAGGCCCTCGCCGTCGGGCGGGGTGCTTGGAGGTGTTGCAAGAAAAAGCAGGGAAACTATGCTTTTGTGTGAAGCCGCAGGGTACGAAATTATACTTGTAGAGACGGTTGGCGTTGGGCAGAGCGAAGTTACAGTGAGGTCTATGACGGACTTTTTCCTACTAATACAGCTTGCCGCGCAGGGCGACGAATTGCAGGGCATTAAAAAGGGAGTTATCGAACTTGCCGACGCGATACTCGTAAACAAGTGCGACGGAAACATGGTCGAGCGCTCCAACCTAAAACGCGCGGAACTCGCCGGGGTTCTGCACTACCTAAATTCCCCGACTCCCGGCTGGACTCCGTTCTGCGATGTATGCTCTGCTTATACCGGCAAAGGCATACGCGAAGCCTGGGAGAGAATCGACGGATTTAGGGCGATGATGGAAAAGTCGGGATTTTTTGCCCGCCGCCGCGCAAGCCAGAAAATAGAATGGTTTAAGGCGCTTATGGAGGACGAAATACTGCGCAGATTTTACCACATCCCGGGCGTTAAGGACATGATTTCCCACTACACAAAGCTAATTTCAGACGGGGCAATCACCGCGGCAAGCGCAGTAAAAAATCTTCTGGATTCCGCCACTAAGTAGAGTTTATGCGGCGGGAATGCATTTCAACCGATGCGCGAAAAAAAAGGCGCGAGCTTCCGAGCCGCGTTGCGGAAGTCTTGTCCGAGTATAAGACATACCTTAAATTGGAGCTTGGCCGCAGCAAAAATACGATAGATTCTTACTCGAATGATATTGCCCTTTTTTGCGAGTTTGCCGGAAAGAGAATAGAATCTTTCGCCGACGTTGACGAAGATTTGATATCGGACTGGCTCGCCCACATAAGCCGCACGGAAAAGCCCACAAGCCAATCGCGCAAACTAAGCGCATTGCAGTCGCTCGCGCACTTTCTGATGGAGGAAGGCATATGGGATAAAAACCCGTGCGACTATTTTTTGCGCCCAAAGACGAGGCAGGCTCCGCCGGAAGTTCTCGAAGCCGACGAAATAGACGACGTCGTGTCAGTCCCAACGGACGGGACTCCCGAGGAAATGCGCGACAGGGCGATGATGGAACTTATTTATTCGAGCGGTCTGCGCGTTTCAGAGCTATGCGCGCTTTCGTACGCAGACATAGACATAGAGCAGAAAATGATACGCGTGAGGGGCAAAGGCGGCAAGACGAGGATTGTGCCAGTCGGCGACGCCGCACTTAGCGCCATAGAGAAATATAGGTCAGTGCGCCCCCAGTTGTGCAAAAAATCCTCCGCCTCCGAATTTTTTATAACGCGCCGCGGCAAGAAAATCTCGAGAAAAACTTTTTGGTACAATTTAAAAAAATACGCGCGCCTCGCGGGTGTTGAAAAAAATGTAAAACCCCACATGCTTCGGCATTCTTTTGCAACGCATCTATTGCGCAACGGGGCTAATTTAATGATGATACGCGACATGCTTGGGCACAGCAGCCTATCGACCACTCAAATATATACGAATCTTGCAAACGACGACATACGCGAGGAATACGAGCTCAAACACCCTCGCTCCAAGATGGATATCGAGCCCGACTTATAGCCGCGCGCGGCTTCGGCTTTTTGTATCGGAAACTAAAACAACAAAATTTTAATTCCGATGCATATTAGGACAATCCCCCCTAAAACTCCAAATTTTCCGCCGACCGACTCGCCGAGAAGTTTTCCCATATAAACTCCCACAAGCGATATTGTAAAAGTCGTAAGCCCTATTACAACTGACGGCAGAATAATCGGCGAATCAACGAGCGAGAATGACACCCCGACAGCTAGCGCGTCGAGACTCGTTGCGACAGAAAGCAGCATAAGCGTCTTCAAGGGTAGGGGCAGCGACATTCCCGATTCGCTTTCGCGCAGGGAATCGAAAATCATCTTTCCGCCGACGGCTGCAAGTATTGCAAAAGCCGCGTATTTTGAAAAAGAGCTTACGAGTTCGTAAACGGCGTTGCCCATTCCCCAGCCGATAATTGGCATCAGCATTTGAAAGAATCCGAATGAAGCGGCAATCGTGATTGAGTCGCGCGCGGAAATTTTTTTAGGAGAAATGCCGCATGCGGCTGAAACCGCAAAGGCGTCCATCGAAAGCGCGCAACCAATCAGAAAAATCTCCAAAAAATCCATTTCGCCAGTATTCTAATAAGGCGTCCTTTCACAAGAAAAATTTGAAAATGGTTGAAATCACCCGATGGTTATGGAGAATTATTTGCATGGAAACATTTGATCAGTCCGGAGCAAAACTTTACAAATTTACGCGCGGCCCATCGACTTTCATTGCAAATATAGAGAACGGGGCGCGGCTTATGAACTGGGCCGTTTCCTTTGCGGACGGAGCAGTAAGAGATGTAATATATTGGCCTGAAAACGGGCCTGTCGGCGGAGGCGAGGATTTTGGCGAAGTTCGCGGCGGTATACCTGTGCTATTCCCGTTTGCGGGAGCTTCATTTGCTGAGGGGGAAAAAGGCTTTTGGAAAACTCCGGATAACGAATTGCTGCCAATGCGAATGCACGGCTATGCAAAAGGCGGACAGTTTAAGGTGGAAATGGCCTCTGATATAGGCTTTACCGCGCTTTTTCTGCCCGGTGAAGACTGCGCGAAGGCCTATCCGTATAAATACGAATTTAGGGTGACGTACAGATTTGAAGAGCTTTCAGTGTATTGCGAGCTAACCCTAAAAAATCTCGACAGCCGCAATATCCCGTGGGCCGCCGGCTTGCATCCGTATTTCTTTTTGCCTTGGGCGCCCGGACATACGAGAAAAATGTACAGGCTCTCTTGCGACGCAAAAAAAGCTGTCAGATTCCTCCCGGACGGAACTTTTGTGCCCGAGGATATTTTTAAAAACTGCTTTGCCGACGCCGAATTTAACAATAGAATCCTTACGAATTTTAAGACTGCAAAAGTCGCATTTGGCCCAAAAAACGGCGAAGAGGACATTTTTTTAAAAGTCGGCGGAGGCGGAAAGCCGGACGTCGGCTTTTGCGTAGTGACTTGGTCGGAATTTGAAAACAGCCCATATTATTGCGTGGAACCGTGGATGGGGCTGCCAAATTCTGCGTCGAGCCCAAAGCATTTTGTGGCGCAGGGGGCGTCGAAAACATTTTTTGCAGAAATATCGCTTATCTAACCTATGAGGGCCGTCATACAAAGGGTAAAGGGGGCGTCGGTAAATATTCTTCCAGACAATTATGAGAAGGGAAGGATTGGCGCGGGGCTTTTAGTTCTCGTGGCTGTCGAAGATTCTGACACTGCGGAAGACATAAGATGGCTCGCGTCAAAAATATGCGGCCTAAGGATATTTGAGGACGGGGAAGGAAAGATGAATCTTTCTGTATTGGACGTTGGCGGAGAGATTTTGACCATAAGCCAATTTACTCTATACGGCAACGTCCGCAAGGGTTTCAGGCCGTCATTCAACAGGTCGGCGCGCGCGGAAATTGCCGTTCCGGTATATGAAAACTTTGTCAATTCCCTCGAAGAAATCCTCGGCAAAAAAGTTCCGACGGGCGAATTCGGGGCAATGATGGACGTCACTTTAATAAATGACGGACCCGTGACGATAATCATAGACACAAAACTGCGCAATTTATAGCCTCCAAAATATTATCTAGGACGCAATTAGCTTTATATTTGTGGGTTGTATAGCATGTCTATCGTAGGCATTTCCCCCTACGAAAAATTTCTTATTTTTCGGCGATTTTTTTAATACAAAGTTTGGATTATTCTCGAAAAATATTTACTCTACCAAGGCATATTCCCGCCGCATTTTATTTATAATAAGCCGCATCAGTCGGCATTATCCCTTTGCATTATATTAGGCTCCCACAATGCGCTTGATTTGCCTGAAGTTGCTCTTCCGCAAGGCTTTCAATTTCTGCGAAAGCAGAAAATGAAATAGTTTTTTACCCCAAACTTTCAGGGGCAAATTTTTTCGGCGAAAAATTCTTTGTTAAAAAAAAACGGAGTCTGTAAAGACGCCGTTTTTTTTGCAAAGCGGAAAAATGTTAATGCCCACATCTATTGGCGGCTCAATTCCTTATCCTCATCTTTTTTAGGCGCGAGATATTTTGCCATTACGGAGTCGCCCACAATGGCGTCGCCTTCGGCAATCTCAAATGCGGCGCAGCTTCGGTGGGTTATGCCGGTTGGCTTTAATATTGAAGTAGGCGTCATTGACGTGTCACAACCGAAAAATATTGCTTTGCGGTCGGGGCTCCTAAAGTTGGTCGTTATATTTACAATAATTATATTTCCGTCTTTGCGGACAACTTTGCCAAGGTACACGTCTATATCGCGTTCAGGCGGCGGGTTGAGCCTCCTTGCGCGGCGAGTCGGCGACGGCGCGTCTATGTCGCGCCTCATTGATATGCCTTCTACACCTATCGGGCACAGCATTGCAAATGCGCCAAACAATAGCAAAATGCGCCGCAATGCAAGCTTGCTCGCCGTTCTTTGCAATCCATTTAATTTAAGGCGCATTTTTATTTATCAAAAAAACGATGTAGGGTTTAAATTATTTTTCGTCTTGGTTTGCTTTTTTGAAATGGTCAAAACCGGGGCCTGCCGTATTTATTTCAGCCTCGAAAAATCCCTGCAACTGGCGGATTCTCGTCGGGTGGCGCATCTTGCGCAAGGCTTTTGCCTCAATTTGGCGGATACGCTCGCGCGTGACGTTAAATTGTTTGCCGACTTCTTCAAGAGTTCTTGAATATCCGTCTTGCAGGCCAAAGCGCAAGCTCAGAACCTTGCGCTCGCGCGGAGTAAGCGACTCCAATACGTCCATCAGTTTTTCGCGCAAAAGCGAATACGCGGTCATATCGTAAGGATTTTCCGCCGCTTTGTCCTCGATGAAATCTCCAAAATTTGTGTCGTCTGAATCTCCCACCGGGCTTTGCAAGGAAATTGGCTGCTGGGCCATTTTCATTATTGACTGGACCCGCTCGACTGGAAAATTCATTTCCGTTGCAACTTCGTCAGGGGTTGGCTCGTGCCCAAGCTCTTGCAGAAGCTGCTTCTGAACCTGCATTACCTTGTTGAGAGTCTCTATCATGTGGACCGGTATGCGGATTGTGCGCGCCTGGTCGGCGATAGAGCGAGTTATCGCTTGGCGTATCCACCATGTAGCGTATGTGGAGAACTTGTAGCCGCGCTTATATTCAAACTTTTCAACCGCCTTCATTAGTCCCATATTTCCCTCTTGGATAAGGTCGAGGAAATTGAGCCCGCGGTTGGTGTATTTTTTCGCAATAGATATTACAAGGCGCAAATTTGCCCTCACCATTTCTGTTTTTGCGCGGTGAGCCTCGCGCATATCGACGCGCACTTCTTTTACCAAATTGACAAGCTCCGTCGGGTCGAGCCGGTAGGTCTTGCGTATTTCTCCGAGACGCTTTTGAATTTGCTCGGTGTCGCCTATCTTGGTCTTTTTCCCGATGCGCTCTATTGCGCGCAATTTGTACTGGCAGTCTTCGATTTCGCGTATGACTGGCGACAGTCCATCCAAAAATTCTTCAAATATTTTGAGCTTAAATTTTAGCCCCTTGACATATATGTCTTTAAGTTTTGATTCGAGATTTTTATAGAGTGTGTAATGGCGCTTTTTTATTGACGGGTTGTCGCAGGCCTCGGCGCTTTCCCACGCCTTTTCAAGCTTTTCTTCAAGGTTTTCAAGCTCTTCTATATACTTTGGCAATTCTTTAAAATAATTTTCGCGGCTGTCGACTTTTTTGTCTATGACAATTTTGTCAAACCTCTCCTCGCGGTCCAAAAGTTTCTTTGCGACATCTATCTGAAATTTATTGGTAAGCGACACTGAAAAAAGAAGGCGTATCGCTTTGTTTTCCGCCGCCTCAATTCTCTTTGAGATCGAGACTTCCTCGTCGCGCGAGAGCAGGGGAACTTGCCCCATCTGTTTCAAATACATTCTTACAGGGTCGTCGAGCGAATCCGATTGGAGGCTTTTTGACTGCCTCTCTTCGCTTTCCTCGCGCCTGTGCTTAAAATTTTCTATCTCCTCGTCCGTGTCGAGAATTTCGACGTTCAAAGACTCCAAAATATTCCGGACGTTTTCGTATTCTTCTGGGCGGCTTAGGATTTCGGTCAGGTATTTGTTTATATCCTGATTCGTAAGGTATCCTTTTTCTTTGGATAGATGCTCTAGCTGGCGTATTTTTTCGTTCAGCCTCTGTTGGTGCTCCGATATCTGGGAGACTTTCTTCGCTTTTTTCGCCTCGGCGGATTTATCAGATGGAGCTGTCCCAGTCTTTATTACTATGGCTTGTGGCGACGGTTTTTTATCCGCATTTTTCACAACCGTTTTAACCGAAGTCTTTTTGGCAGCCGCCTTCGCCGCCGATTTCTCGGCGGGTTTTGCCGCGGACTTCGCAGATGTCTTTACCGCGGCTTTCGCCTTCGCGGTCTTTTCGGATTTTGTTGGGGTTTTTGATGTCTTAGTTGCCATTGTTTATAGAAGAAATTTTTTACCCTTTGACTTTTTCTATCCGCGCAGGGGGCGTCGTTGACAATTTCCTTAACTCGCTTATGCGCTTGAGAATTTCAAACTTTTCAGTCAAACCATTGTTATCGGCAAGAACGAGCTGTTTATTAAGCTCTTCAATCTCCTTTTTTATATAATTATTATATATTTTGGCTATGCAATCGTTGGCTATTTTTGTGGAATTTTCAAGCTCGGTTGTCTTTTCGGCAAGAATTCTGTATATTAGGTTCTTCTCTGCGGGCTCGTCGAAATATGTTTCTATGTCTGCCGTGGAGAATCCGACTCCTTCGCGATAGAGTGCAAGAATTTTTTTTAAGACAGAGGCGACGGTCGAATCCCCGTCAATCCATTCGTCCTGCAAAATATCCGCCATGTCCTGCGCAAGCCCGTCGGAGTAAAGACATAACATTAAGGAGTCATAAACGGCGTTTGTCAACATCTCAGACGAATCTTTTTTTGCGGGCTCCTTTTCGGAAAACCGTTCGCGGGTTTGCGATTTTGCCCTGTATGCGCGGTAGTCTTCGGCGACGGCGGGGTAATCAAGCACGAGGGAGTTTGCGATTTCCCTTAAATAGTCGTCGCGCAATACGCGGGACGATGCGTTGTCGACAATCTCAAAAAGCTGCAGCATTGCCTCCCGCTTGTCTGCCGCGGTCGGATTTTTAACGTCGGCGAGAATTGAGCGCGCCGCGAACGACAATGCCGTTTGCAGCTTGTTTCCGACCAATTCGCCCATGGCTTCCGTCCCGAATTTTTTTATAAAGCTGTCGGGATCCTCTCCATCGGGAAGGGGGGCTACAAACGGCTCAACATCAGCCTTTATGCATATGGGTATTACGCGCAATGCTGCGTGCCTGCCGGCAGAGTCCCCGTCAAAGAGAAGTATCGCCTTGTTTGCAAACCTCCTTATCAGCGCAAAATGCTCGCTCCCCGCCGCGGTTCCTTGCGTCGCCACCGTATTTTTAAACCCTGCGCAGTACATTCTTATCGCGTCGAGTTGCCCTTCGACAACTATGCATGCGTTTTTTTCCTTTATTGCGGATTTCGCCTTATCAAGATTAAATACAACCGCGTTTTTCTTAAAAATCTCGGTTTCGCGGGAATTTACGTATTTGCCTTCCTCGGAGGGTATGTTTGGCGTAAAGCGCGTTTTTCTCGCAGTGAAGGCGATTACCCGCCCTTGTATGTCGGAAATTGGTATCATCATTCTGCCGCGGAAACGCGCGTAGAAATCCGATAGTCTCTCCCCTGGCTTGCCGTAAAAAATTCCGCTCGCGATTATAGCCTCCGCAGAATAACCTTTCTTTGCCAGAATCTTTTTTAAGGGGTCGGACGCAAGCGGAGCATAGCCTATGCGCAAATCCTTGGCGTCTTCCAGCGAGAACCCGCGTTCATTCGTCCAATAGTCGCGTATTTCTTGGGCCTGCGGGGTGTCTGAAAAAAAGTTCCAAGCGTACCAGTCGGCGGCGTCCTCGTGTATGTCGTATATCTGCTTTCTTATGCTCGCGGACGCCCCGTCGGATTTCCCGCCGTCCTCGTACTCGAGTTTAAAGCCGTATTTATTTGCCAGAAACTCCACTGCTTCGGCAAACGACAAGTTTTCCTTTATCATTATAAACGATATCACATCGCCGCCTTGCGATGTCGAAAAGCAATAGTAGTAGTTTTTGTCGGGATGCACGAAAAACGACGGCGTTTTTTCCGTAGTAAACGGGCTAAGCCCCTTGTAGGAACTTCCGCTCTTTTTTAGGGACACATACGCGGATACCACATCGTAAATGTTTACGCGCGCTTTGAGCTCCTCTATGCTTGACGCCTTGATTTTTGGCATAGCTACTTGCTGTCGCCGGATACGTATTCCTCAAACTCCTCGTTTACTTCGTCGTATAGGGGGTGCTCTTTTGGCGTGCCATTGAGGAAGGCGTTGTAAAAGTATTTTGCGTTCGGCTTGTCTCCGACAATTTTATAGGTGCGCGCAAGACCGAGCATTATTTCCGAATTATTGGGGAATTTCTTCTGGGCGCGGTATAGGGCATTTAAAAATTGCTCGTTGTTTAGAACACCGCTTGCGGTGCGAATGTATAGAAGGGTTGCGTTTATGTCGTCAGAGTTGCGCACATAGGCTTCGCGGGCCGCCATGTAGGAATCGAAAGAGCGGCCTTCGGCGTCGTAGGCGAGAGCCAAGGCGCGCCATGCGGCCGAGGAATTCCGATTTTCGGCAACGGCCAAATTCGCAGTCTTAGACGCTTCGGCCGGTTTGCCTTCAGATATGAGGGAGTATGTCTTGTCTATTAGCAATTCCTCGGGAGTTTTTTTAGGGGCAGGCTCGGCCCGTACGTCTTTTATTTCGACATTTTTTATCTCCGGTTCGGCTGCGGCAGATTCTCCGCTGCCTTCGGACTTTTCGGCGGATTCGCCGCCGGCTTTGCCGTCTGATGGCGAATTTTGCTGTGCGTCGTCGCTTTTTTGAGATTTCTGTTCTGAGGGGGCGCTGTTTTTTTCAGCCGCTTCAGCTCTTTTTGCTTCCTCGGCCTTTTTTGCTTCTTCCGCCTTTTTCGCCTCCTCAGCCTTTTTAGCTTCCTGGGCTTTTAGGGCATCTTGGGCTTCTTTTAGTTTTTTATTAAAATCTTCGATTTGTGCGTGCAGCTGTGGATATTTCTCCTTTACAAAATTTGGGTCTATTTTATCGAGCTGTTTGACAACCCCTTCGAGCAGCGCGGTTTCCTTCTGTGCAAGATACACCGAAAGCAGCCCTTCGAGAATGTCGCGGCGCGTATTGACGTTGTCCAAGGCTACGGCGGCAAGGGCGGCTTCAAGCCATCTTCTGCCTTGCACGGCGTTCCCGACTTTGAGGAAGAGATTACCTATGTCGCACGCTTCGCGCGTATTGGGGTTGCGCCCGGATTTTTTTACGCCTTCGAGATATACGTTGAGCGCGTCTTTATATTTATTCATTACGCTTAGGCATTGCGAAAGAGATTTCCATGCGACCATGTCGCGCGGTTTAAGTTTCAGATATTTTTCGTATGCCCGTGCGGCCGATTCAAACTGTCCGTTTTGCTCGTATGCCTTAGCGGAGCTTATTAGCATCTGGGGATTGCCGCCCGCCATATCCGACGCCTTTTCAAAAAAGATTGCGGCGTCCGCGGTTCTCGAAGTCTGTATATAAGAGTATGCGAGAAGTTCGCAGAGCGCCGCGTTAGTGCCGTAATTGCGCGACGCCTCTTCGAGAGTGCCTGCGCATTCTTCGTACTTTCCCTCAAACATCAGCACTTGCGCCCTTTTAACGGCGATTTCAAGGGCTTTTTGGTTTTCTGCCGCTATCTGCTCGGGTGTTTTTTCCCCGCAGCCTGAAAGCAAAAGGACTGCGACCAGCCCCGCGCACAGACTTTTAAAAATAAACTTCATTGCTTGCATAATCGAAATTTTTGCGCTTTAATTCACTTAATTTTTTAACATTAACGATTATTACGCCGACTTCGGTTTTTTACATCATGTTTAATATTCTAAATAAAAAGGCCCTATTGCAATTATTTTTTGCGGCAATATCGCTTAATTTGGCATTGCCGGGCAATATTTTTGCGGAAAATTCCGCTTCAGGCAATGTTTCAGACGAGATTTTCGAGATAAGAGTTCCCGACTTTACCCCCATAGTCTATGCGCGCGCTGCAGCCGCATTTTTCAGAGCATATGAAAGATCAACAGGCAAAGCGATAAGAAAAGGCGACAAGGGGAGGGTAGGGATAAAAGTATACACCAATTCTGGGGCGGGACTCTCAACGCCGACTGAGCTTGTCGACGGCGTGATAGACCAGCTTGTGCGCAGAGGATATGCGCGAAAAGACATAACGATAGTGGACATGTCGCGCAGAAAGTTGCGCGAATCCGGATTTCTCCCAAAACGCTCGGCAATAAAGGCGGGAGCTGCAGACGATTACAAAGGGGTGCAGGTTGCGGACATCGAAAGCGGCAAATTTTTCGATTCGCGGTGGTTCTACGATAATCCGCTCTCCCCGCAAAGCGTCAGGGGCGCGGCTTCAAACGACATTTACAATCCAGAACTCAGGAAAAGCTATCTGCCTGTGCCGCTTTTCCTCTCGGTAGATTTTTGGATAAACCTTCCGATGGTCACAGATATGGAGGGCCTTGGTGTCTGCGCGGCAATCGGAAATGCGAGCATTTGGAATATGTCCAACAACGAAAGATTCCTAAAATCTCCAGCCAACGCCTCTATGGCCGCTGCCGAAGTCTGCTCTATACCAGAATTGAAAGACAGCAACCTCTTTACAATATTAACGCTTGAAAAGGGGCAATTCGTAGGCGGGTCTGTGTTCAACTCGCGCTGTACATTCAGGGAAAATCTGATTTTAATGAGCACAAATCCCGTTGTTCTCGACTACATCGCATGGGAACTTATAAATAAATACCGTTCGATGAATAAATTTGATAAAATCGAGCCCATGCCAGCCCTATTAAACTACTGCAAGGAATTGAAAATCGGAGATTGGGACCCGCGCGCCGCCAAGCGCACGCGACTGCCTCTGCGACGCAAATAAAACTTATGCCCGACGATATTTTTGACATTGTCGATTCAAGCGACGCCGTGGTCGGATCCGCGCCGCGGTCAATTGTCCACCGCGAGCGCCTTATGCACAGGGCGGCGCACATACTGATTTTTTGCATCGGAAGTGGTGGGAAAAAGATACTTTTACAAAAGAGGTCTATGTCGAAAGAGTTATATCCCGGTCGTTATACTACGTCCTGCTCGGGGCATGTAGACTCTGGCGAGACTTATGACGAGGCAGCGGTCCGCGAACTCCGCGAGGAAACTGGCGTCGTTGCAAGCGCGTCCGACATGCTCAAAGTGGGCAAAATCAAAGCTTGCGCCCAGACAGGCAATGAATTTACCTTTGTGTACGAAATGGAAATTCCGGAATCGACAGCGTTTAAGTTTTCCCCAGACGAGGTTGAATCTCTTGAATGGGCTGACATTGCCGACTTTGAATCGGAGCTTTCCCAAAACCCGGAAAAATTTACGCCGGCCTTCGCGTGCGTCTACGAATTTTACAAAGCCTCCGGACGCGCCGGCAAACAAGAATAACAAATTCAAAATAAATGAGTAAAACAAGAGTAAGATTCGCACCTAGCCCGACGGGCTTTTTCCACATTGGAAGCGCAAGGACCGCGCTTTTTAACTGGCTCTACGCGCGCCATACAGGAGGAACGTTTGTCCTTAGAATCGAGGACACAGACAAGGAGCGCAACGGCGAGGAATATCTAAACGTGCTCAAAGACGGCATGAAGTGGCTCGGCCTTGACTGGGACGAAGGCCCGGACGTAGGCGGAAACTATGGTCCGTACTTTCAGAGCAAGCGCGACGACATTTATAAAAACTTTCTCGAAATACTGAGAAAGAAAGGCAGGGCGTACGACAAGGACGGCGCAGTGTTTTTTAAAGTTTCCGGAGAAAAACAGGTTCTGCACGACGCCGTGTATGGCGATGTCGAACGTTTAGAGGAAAAGGATTTCCCGATATTCCGCTCCAACGGAACTCCCGTATTCCACTTTGTGAATGTTGTGGACGACATCTGCATGGAAATAACAAACGTCATTCGCGGGCAAGACCATCTCACCAACACGAACAAGCACATAGAATTGTTTAAAGCGTTCGACGCGCCGCTTCCGCAATTTGCCCATATTCCTCTTATATTAAAGACAGATGGACATGGCAAAATGAGCAAGCGCGACAGGGGCGCTCTCATAGAGGAATACCAACAGAAAAATTTTCTTCCGGCGGCAGTCAGGAACTATCTGTGTCTGCTCGGTTGGAATCCCAAAAACGACAAGGAGATCATGGACATATCGGAAATTATCGAGCTGTTTGATTTCCACGGGATTGTAAAGAGCAACGCGCGATTTGACGAGCGCAAGATGGCGCATTTTAACACTGAGCATATCCGCGCGCTTTCGGCTGGCGAATTTGCCGAATTGGCAAAAAAAGCGATAAAGACCGAGTCTGATATAGATATTGGCAGTGACGAAGCGTATATAGAAAAAGTATTTGCCCTATGCCAACCGAAAGTTGCAAATATGGAAAGTTTCCCCTCGATGGTGAGGTTTTTCTTCGACGACGAATTTCCGTTTGACGAAGCTGCGCGCCAAAAGGTCTTTAAGAAGGGCGACCCTCTCGCGAGGCTTGCGGAGCTTGAAAGTTTTATGGGCAATATCGAAGATTTCTCGCACGACAGCATCTATGCTGCAATAGCGGCCGAAGCCGAAAAGCGCGGTTTAAAAACTACGGAATATTTTCCGATTTTAAGATATGCCGTATCCGGAATGGCGGGCGGGCCAGATTTAATGCCGGCGCTCGAAGTCCTGGGAAAAGAGAGAGTCATGAAGAGAATCCGCGCATTTCCCCGCAACTAACGGCGGCAGATGGCGCGGGAGGCAATGCGGGCCGACTTATGGCTTGCATTTGCCTTAAAAATCTTTGAAAATCGTTTAAAAATATTGGGCGCGACAGTAGCGGCGCACCTGTTGCAGAAGACATGGAATTTGAAATTTACGACTGGAACTCTATCATATTGGGATTGTTGGCAACTTGCCTCTTTGCCGAGTGCATAATATTACTCGTCAGAGTAAATTCCTTAAAAAATTCCATGCGTACAGAGTCCGAAAAAATCCGCACAGACGAAAAACTCAAATACGAAAAAAAGAACAACGAACTCGAAATGCTCTATAAAGAACGCGAGATAGAGCTAAAGAGCGAGTACGAGGACCTGCTATCAATGGCGAAGGCCGCCAAGCGCGAGGAAGAAGAAAAAATAGCCGATCTCGACGCAAAAATCCGGAATGCAAAGTTTGCGGCCTCTCGCGCGGAGGCCGAATACGCAAGGTATTCGGCAGTCAGGGAGGAATATCGCAAGTCGGCAGACCGATATGCGATAAAACTTGCGGGGCTGGCAAATCTCGACGTCGAAAAATTGAGGGAAGAGGCAAAGCGCGAAGTTCAGAAGAAATGCGTTGAGGATCTCTCTTTATATAAGTCCGAACTTTTGGAGAAATCCAAGCGCGAGATAGATAACAAAGCTCAGCGGATTCTAGTAGACTCAATGCAGAGGATTATCCCCCAGCTTCCGCAGTCGCTTACAGTGTCCATGGTTAAAATCCCGGACGAGGCGATGAAAGGGAGAATGATAGGGAAAGAAGGCAGAAATATAAGGTCCTTTGAATCCGAAACCGGCACGACGCTCGTGATAGATGAAACGCCCGATTACGTATTTGTCTCGTCATTCAATCCCGTGCGCAGGGAGATTGCGAAGATGGCGCTTGAATCGCTCCTCGCCGACGGGCGCATAAATCCGACGACAATAGAGCAGGCCGTTGCCGCAGCAAGGAGGGAAATAGAAGACAAAACTTTTTCCTATGGGGCGGAGGCGCTGGATTCGCTCGGCATTACGAGGGTGGCGCCGGAACTTACGGCGCTTTTGGGAAAGCTAAACTTCCACTCGTCGCTGAATCAAAATACGCTTGAGCATTCAATCGAGACGGCGTGTCTGGCAGGATTGATTGCCTCGGAAATAAACTGCGACGTAATGACCGCAAAGCGTGCCGGACTCTTCCACGATATCGGCAAGGCGGTGCCCGACCAAAATTTGTCGCATGCGAAAGCCGGAGCTGCCGCGCTTCTGAAATACGGAGAGAGCCAAGACGTAGTAAACGCGGTTGAGGCGCACCATTCTGAGGTGGAGGCCGAAAGCGTTTATGCAATAATTGTGCAGACCGCCGACGCCCTTTCGGCAACCCGCAGGGGAGCGAGAATGGAAGCTACCGAGGGATATATAAAGCGGGTAAAATCCCTCGAAGGCATAGCGCTATCTTTTGAAGGAGTAGCGAGCGCGTACGTTTTGCAGGCGGGCAGGGAATTGAGAGTCATGGTTTCTCCCGACTCTGTAAACGATATCGAGGCCCACGAAATCGCAAAAAAAATCCGCGAGAAAATAGAGCAGAGCGTGGACAACTCCTTCCCCGTAAAAATCACGCTTGTGAGGGAGCGCAGATATACCGAGTTTTCGGGCGGAGCCGGGTAGTTTTGCTGACGATTTATGGACAGAAGAAAATTTGTAAAAATGGCGGGAGCTTGCGCGGCGGCTGCGATTGCCGCCCCTGCGATTTTCGCGGAAGGCGCAACGCCGGGCTTCGAGCGCATATATGCGAGAACCGACTCCAAGAAAAACCCTCCAATCCCCAAAGATAAACGTTCTTCGGGCGGATTGGACTACATTAGATTGGACGACGACGCGGACGGAATACTTTTTAAATTCCCCAAATTTGCCGACAGGCTGAAAAAATTTAAGAACCCCTCATTAAAACTGTCTCTTGGCAATGCGCTTGAGAACCGTTGCAGTTTTGCGCTTTTTGCGCGCTCGGCAAAAAACGGCAGAATTTTCTCTAAACTTGAAGTCGTAAACTTGTTCGGATTCCAAGTGGTGCGTTTGGATATTCCCGTTTCCGAGGCGGCAGAAATTGAGAACTACGGGCTGGTTGTCACATACACGCCAATAGAGGTTAAAGACGCCAACGTCAGAAAGGGAGAGCCAGTGTGCTTCTTTGCGGAATCCGCCGCAAAAACGCTCGGAGCGCACGCGCCGCACTTGCTTGCATACGATGCCCAATACGATGTGCGCAGGGCTTTTTACGGGAACTTGCGTTCGATAGACTCTATACTTCCGTTCGGCTGGATGAGCGGCTGCCAGACAGAGGGGCTGCGGGAACTCGCAGAATCTGGGGATTCGGCTGCGGCAGACGCCCTAAAATTGCACCTAAATTTCTTCCTCGACGACGAAAAGGGCGTCGTGTTCAACGATCCCGAAGCGCATCTGTGCGAGAACGGAAAATTCCATTCCGTCGAGGATTTTCTGCCTTTTGTTGCAATCGGAAAACTCTATCCGAACCACAAGTCCATAAAAATGTTTTTGGACTGGGCCGAGCCCCAAATAAAATACCTTTCAAATAAAAAGCCGGCAGATCGCTCTCTAAGCACCGAGGGCTGCTATACATACGCATATCCGCTTATGCAGATTGCGATAAACCGCAGGGACGCGGGGCTTGCCCAGACGGCGCTCGACGAAATTTGCGCGAGAATCGAAAGGCTTGTTGCAGCTGACGGCGGCATTTCCCAAAACGCCCCGGCAAATAAAAAACCTGCAATGAGGAATTGGGGCAGGGGAATCGCGTGGTTTATGCTCGGCATAGTCCAAACAATGCGCGCTCTTGAAAATTCTCCGCTAAAAGGCGAAAAATTTGACGGCGTAGATTTAATCAAGAAAACAATCGCAGACTCCTCAAAATACATAAAAAGCTTTCAAGGGGAGAACGGCGCGTGGTCTTGCTTCATAGACGACGAAAAAACATTGTTGGAGACGTCCGGTTCAGTGGGGATTGCGGCGGCTTTTGCGCTTGCGGCCGAGGCGGGTTTCATAGACTCATCTTACATGGAACGCGCCGAAAAGACGCTTAATTGGTTTATGGACAGGGAGAATATCGAGCCTGACGGATTCTCAAAAAATGTCACCCAGTCCAACCGCATAGGCAATGCATTCCAGCGTTCCGGATACCGCGTTATAATGCCCATTTCATCGGGGCTTGCCGCTCAGATAATAGCGGTAAAGAGGCGCGCGGGCGCAACTTTTTCTTAATGCGCGCTTGAACCGCAAATTTTCTATGCGGAAAATCGAAGTTTTTTGCGAGTGCTCAAAAATAAAAAAAGCGCCCCGATATTTGGAGCGTTTTTTGTATTTTAGAAAATATTGGAAACCGCGCAGATTTTTATATGCGAAGGGAATCAAATATTTTTTGCATTCGCATTGCGCATCAAAAAATTCATAAAAAAATCTGCAAGGCAAAATGCCTTACCCCAATTTAAAACGCGCTTTTTTCAACGCGCGAAGACGTCAACTGCCACAATATAAAAAGCTTTAATTCAATCAGCCATTTGCAGGCGGCGTGGGCTTAAAAAATTTACAGCCATGCGTCGCCCTCAAGCAGAAAAAATTAAAAAATTTACGGCTTTACTTTTGCGAGTATTTCATTCATGCGCTTTGCCATTGTGCGCGGATTTTCGAGCAATCCGGCGGCGAGAAGGGCATTGTCGTAAAGCTGTTCGAGAACGAGCTTTGCAAGGTCGGGGCTCGATTTGCGGAGTTCGTCAAGATTCTTTATGACGTCGCTTTTCGTGTTTATTTCAAACTTTACGATGGGGGCGGGCATTTTTGAGTCCGGATTCATCGCGCGAAGCATCATTCGCATCTGGGGAGTAAGGCTGTCGGCGTTGAGGGCGGCAGCCGGGCTGTCAACAAGCCTGCCGGACGTCAAGACTTCCGAGGCTTTTTCGGAGCCGAGCGTCTCTTTTATCCAATTTTTTAGATCTTCCGTTTCTTCCTTGGAAAGAGCTTTTGATTCATCGGCAGACTTCGGGGCTTCAGGGAGGTTAAGCTCAGCCGAGTCTATCGACACAAAGGGCTTGCCTTCAAATTCTCCGAGATTGCCAACGAGGAATGTGTCAATCGGCTCATACATAAACAGCACTTCTATTCCGCGAGAAGTAAACGCTTCGAGATACGGGCCGCTTTCTATCGCCGCTCTGTCCTGCGCCGTGGCATAAAATATCTCCTTTTGGCCTTCCTTCATTCTTGAAACGTAGTCGTCTAGCCCCGCAAGCTCACCGGATTTCTGGACGCTCGACTCAAATCTCAGCAGTTTTGAGAGTTCGCCGCGGTTTTCAAAGTCGGTTGCGGCTCCTTCCTTAATAAATACTCCAAAGTTTTTAAAGAATTTAGAATATTTTTCGGAGTCCGTCTTTGCGATGTCTGACAGGTGCTTTATAAACCTTTTTAATACGACCCTGCCAAGCTTGCGCACGAGGGCTGAATCCTGCATGCTTTCGCGGGAGATGTTGAGAGGGATGTCGGAGGAGTCGATGACGCCCTTGACAAATCGCATCCAATCCGGAAACAAGTCCTTCGGCTGCGAGTCGATAAGGACTTTTTTGCAATATAGCGATACGTCGCATTCGGTCTTCCCAAACCCGAGTCGCTCTGGATTGCTGGCGGGAATGTATATTAAGGCGTTCAACTCAACGGGGGCGTCAGCCTTAAAATGCAGGTAGTCTATCGGATTTTCAGTGGAGTGGGAATGAAATTTGAAAAATTCATCGTAATCCTCCTTTTTAAGCTCCGACTTGGATTTGAGCCATATAGCCTTGTGGGTTCCGATTTTTTCGCCGTTAAGCTCAATCGGGAAGTCCACGTACGCGCTATATTTTTCGAGAATGGATTTCACCCGCCAAACTTTCGAGAATTCGTCGCATTCTTTTTTGAGCTTTGCGACTATCTTTGTGCCGCGCTTGGTTTTATCGAAATCCTCTATTGTGAAATTTTCGGAACCGTCGCAACTCCAGTGGTGGCCCTTGCCGTCTTCGCCGCAAGTATAGACGTCGACTTTGTCGGAAACCATAAATACGCTGTAAAAGCCGACCCCAAACTGTCCAATAAGCCCTTCGCTGAGGTTGCCCTTTGCGGCCTTTATTGCCTCCACGAACGATTTTGAGCCAGAGTGGGCGATTGTTCCGAGATTCTCTACGAGCTCCTCGCCGGTCATGCCTACGCCGCGGTCTTCGATAGAGAATGTGTTCTCTTTTTCGTCGAGGGTTATTGAAATTTTAAAATCGTCGTTGGAAACGGGTTCGTCTTTTGAAAGCTTGCTGTATCGCAGCTTTCCCGAGGCGTCGGAAGCGTTTGAAACAAGCTCTCTTACAAATATTTCCTTGTCGGTGTAGAGCGAGTTTATTACTATGTCTAATACCTGTTTTACCTCTGCTTTGAATTTATATTCCATATATTAATTATTTTTAAAAATCTGTTGTCTTTCGGACATAATAAAATTAATCGTCTTAAAAGAAAAATTTTAAATACACATATATAAAAATGAACGGTGATTCAAAAGATTTTTTTAAAGTATATTTTGCGGGTGAGCTTTTTACGCACAAGGATTTACTCGGGAACGCAATGCTTGCGGAGGCACTGTACGCTTGCAGCGGTGGGAAATTCCGTTGCCTGCTTCCGCAAAACCTCGAACAGCGCAAATTCCAGCCTAAGCGCATTAGGGACGAGGACATATTGGGATTGCTCGAATGCGACTTCGCATTGTTTAACTATGACGGCCAAGAGCTCGACAGCGGAACAGTTGTGGAATTCATGCTCGCAAAATTCGCTGACATTCCAGCGCTCTTAATCCGCTCGGATTTCAGGGGCGGCGGCGACTGCGTCGCGGAATCCCAATCCCTGCCGTGGAACCTGATGACCTCATTCTACCCGCGCACGGAAATATTGATTTTTAACGCGGCAGAACTATACAAAAACGCGGTATCAGAATACTACGCAAAAGAAAATTCCACATACACTTCCGCATCGAGCGGCTTTGAATGGGCTAGAATTTCCGTTTCAAAAATGGCGTCAAAAATATCAGACTCCCTCGAAAGGCTCTCAAAAATCCCCCCGGTGTTGCCAAAGCAGAGCGCAAAATGCGTCTATGAATGGCTTGCCAAGTTCCCCGACTTTTGTGCGCCGCATGCGCGCGAGCGCATCGCCGCAGCTTTTGAAAAGAAAATCTCCAAAAAATTGCTCTAAAAATAAAATGATGTTGAATTGGTACAAACAATCGACATTATACGAAGGAATATGTCCGACATTCGCAGAAAACTATTAAGCGGCAACGAGGCCATCGCACTCGGCGCGCTCCATTCCGGATGCGCGCTCGGCGTGGGATATCCAGGCACCCCCTCGACTGAAATTCTCGAAACATTTTCCATTCTTGGCGGAAGCGCAGAGTGGGCTCCAAACGAAAAAGTCGCGGCGGAGGTCGCGCTCGGAGTAGCCTTCGCGGGCTCAAACTCGCTGGTGACAATGAAGCACGTCGGCTTCAATGTTGCCCAAGACCTTTTTTTCACAGCCTCATATAGCGGAGTGCAGGGAGCAATGGTTGCAGTAGTTGCCGACGACCCCGGCATGGCTTCGAGCCAAAACGAGCAAGATACCCGCTCTCTCGCCTTTGCTGGCGGGCTTCCGGTTCTCGAGCCTGCCGACTCGCAGGAGGCGTACGACTTTACAAAACTCGCCTTTGAATATTCGCGCAGATGGTCTATCCCGTTTATAATAAGGACAACTACCAGAATCGCCCACAGCAATACAATAGTTGAATATCCCGAAACCTCCCCAAAGCTGCCGAAAGCCGAATTCGTGCGCGACATTCCTGCGCGCGTAATGGTTCCAGGCCATGCAAAACCCGCGCATAGAAAACTTCGCGCTAAATTTGCCGAAATGTTAAAATTTAACGAACAGGAAGGCCCGAATGTCGCAATAGAAGGCAAAAACGACGAGCTTTGCATAATATCCTCAGGGGTTGCTTTCCAGCATGCCCGCGAGGCGGCTCCCAATGCCGGAATTTTTAAGGTGGGCTTTTCAAATCCGCTGCCGGTCTCAAAAATAGCCGAGTTTGCGAAGAAATACAAAAGGTGCGTGACTGTCGAAGAAGGCGACCCATACCTCACAGACAGGCTGCGCGCCGAGGGAATAAATGTGGAGCCCCGCGCCGAAAAGTGGCGGTTTGGCGAATTAAATGTAGACAGGGTTAAGGCGCAGCTTGACGGCAACCTAGAATATGAGCCGCCCGTCTACAAATCAAAGCCGCCGCAGCTCTGCAACGGTTGTCCGCATGTTTTCAGCTTTAAGCCGCTCGTAAATCTAAACTGCATTGTCGCGGGCGATATCGGCTGCTACACCCTCGCCGCAATGAAGCCAATTAGCGGAATGGACACCCAAATTTGCATGGGTGCTTCAATCGGCATGGGAATAGGCCTCAGAAAGGTTCTCCCCGAAGCGCAGGCTAGAAAAGTAGTGAGCGTTATCGGCGATAGCACTTTTATGCACAGCGGGCTTACAGGCCTGCTCGAAATGGTTTACAATCCGCCGGCTACGGGCCATGTAGTCGTTGTTGTCGACAATTCGACAACGGCTATGACGGGCCAGCAAGAACACCCCGGAACGGGAAGAAAACTCGACCACTCACCGGCTTACGCAGTCTCGATAGAAGATGTCGCAAAAGCCATAGGTGTCCAAAACGTTGTCGTATTTAAACCTGTGACAGAAGGCGAAAAATTCCAAAAATATCTCGAAGAAAAATTGGCCACAAACGAACTTACACTCATTATCCTGCGCCAGCCCTGCCTATTGGCGGCCGCGGGAATTGCAAAGAGAAAGGCCGCGGGGAAATAGCGCTATGCAAGATAAAATTACAAATGTTAGAATCGCCGGCCTCGGCGGCATGGGAGTCTTAAAGGCGTCGCTTATTCTGGGAGAGCTCCTGTTTGAATGCGGGTACGACGTCAAAAAAGCGGAAGTCCACGGAATGTCGCAAAGGGGAGGTTCAATATCAAGCGACGTGCGCTTCGGCAAAAAAGTCGTAAGCCCGATGATACCGGACGGAAAAATAGATTTTCTTTTGTCGCTCGCCCCCGAGTGGTCGGACACCCACATACAGTCGCTCGCGCCCGACGGCGTCGTCCTTTCGGCAAACTCCATCGACACTTCAAAATTGAGAAATGCGAAGGCCATAAATGTTGCGGTTTTGGGAATGCTCTCTAAAAAGCTCGATATCCCGCGCGAAAAATGGCTCGAAGTCCTTAAAAAATTCTTTCCGCAAAAACTCCACGACGCCAATGAATCCGCCTTCATACTTGGCGAAAATTCTATATAACTATGCATAACTGGAACGACATCAATGGCGACTTTCACACGGAAAGCGCAATGGACTTTCTCCCGCGGGAACAGCTCAGACGAATACAGTCTCAAAGGCTCTCGGAAATAGTAAAGCTCGCGTACGAGCGCGTGCCGCTGCATAGAAAGAGAATGGACGAGCTTGGAGTCAAGCCCTCCGACATCAAGTCCATAGACGACATATCAAAACTTCCTTTCACCCAAAAAAGCGACCTGCGCGACACATACCCGTACGGCCTTTTCGCGGTCGATACGAAGGAGATTGTCCGCCTGCATGCTTCGAGCGGAACCACCGGCAAGCCGATAGTAGTCGGCTATACGCGGGAGGACATGGACGCATGGGCAAGTTCGGTTCTGCGGTGCCTTGCGATGTTTGGAGTAAAACGCGGGGACTTTTTGCAAAACTGCTTTGGATACGGATTGTTCACGGGTGGAATGGGGCTGCACTGCGGAGCCGAGCGCATGGGTTGCACTGTAATCCCTGCGTCCGGCGGAAACACCGAACGCCAGCTGATGATTATGCGCGACTTCGGAACGACGGCAGTAAGCTGCACGCCCAGCTATTTTATACACCTCATTGAGGAGGGTGAAAACAAATACGGGGTGGATTTCAAAAAGCTCCCCTTGAAAATAGGGATTTTCGGCGCGGAGCCGTGGTCGGAACACATGCGTCAGTTTATGCAAAAGCATACAAATATACGCGCATTCGACATCTATGGGCTTTCGGAAATCGCCGGGCCGGGAGTCGGCGGAGAGTGCTGCGAACAAAACGGCCTGCACATACTCGAAGACAATTTTTATCCTGAGATAGTAGATCCCGAAACAGGCATTCCGCTTCCCGACGGAGAGGAAGGGGAACTCGTGCTGACTACGCTCAACAAGCGCGCCATGCCGATTTTGCGCTACCGCACGCACGACATCACCTCAATAATAAATATGCCTTGCGCTTGCGGCCGCACTATCCGCAGAATTAGGCGCATAGGCCGCCGCAGCGACGATATGTTTATTATCCGCGGGGTAAATGTGTTCCCGTCCCAAATCGAAGTCGGGCTAATGAGGGTGGAGGAATGCACGCCAAATTATAGAATAATACTTGAACGCGAAAAAGACTTGGATACGGTGACGGTCGAAGTCGAGGTAGCGGAAAGCTGCTATGGCGACAGCGTAGCACAACTCGAAAGCCTCCGCAAAAAAATCCAGGCATCGATTGTCAATATAGTCGGCATAAGGGTCGAGGTAAAAATTGTGCAGCCGAACCGCATACCGCGCTCGGAAGGCAAAGCAAAGAGAGTTCTGGATAAACGCAACATATAACAATAGGATAGCGCCATGAGACTAAAACAAATATCGGTTTTCCTCGAAAATACTCCCGGACACCTGGAAGGAGTGTGCAAAGCCGTCGCCGACGCGGGGGTAAACCTCCGCACTATTACGATTGCGGAAACAAAGGAATACGGAATTGTAAGGGCGATAGTCGACAAGCCGGAGGAGGCTGCGGCAGCACTAAAAGAAGCCGGGTTCTTCGCTAAAATAATAGAAGTATTGGCGGTGGAAGTAGAAGATACTCCGGGGGCGCTGCTTTCCATACTCGAAAAGGCATCGGCAGCCGGATTGAATATAGAATACATGTATGCGCTTACCCGTCCGTTTAAAGACAAGCCTGTAATGGTAATGTCTTTTAAGGACATTGATACGGCGGAAAAGTTATTGTCGTAATATGAAAACGCATGCGGATGAAAATAGAATTGTCGGTGTCACTCATCGCATTTTTTGGGTATTCGTATGCGTTTCTGTGCTTACAATAGTTTACTTAAATTTAATAGATTTAGAAGACCTGAAAAGGCTGACTTCCAAATTTCCGGAAATATCAAAGACTGTTAGAGTCACTTTCCTGCATACCTATAAAGTGGCTGCAACGTTGTCGTTAATATTTGTCGATATAATTCTCGTGGGGCCGTTTGCGTACCTAAGCTATTTTAGCGACCATATAAAGCCGAAGTCTGGCAGACTTATAAACATATTGAGTTTCTTTGACTTGGGATTGTTATCGGCTCTGATTTTCACCTTGTGGGCGCTATCGGCAAATTTTGTAGTAATAAACGCAGTCTCGAAAGAGCCGAGTTTCTTAAGCCGCATGATAGACAATGAAATTCTTATAATTTTAATGTCTGTAATCACCGTTTTATGGATATTTGCGGTAATTTTAAAAGTATATTCTTACACTTCGGCGCAGCGGCGGGAGCTTTGCAAATACGCAATAAGGTTTTAAGCAATTTTAGTGTCGCATATTTTTTGCATGCACTGCAAAAAAATTTTTTTGGAAAACGCTTTTTTTAGAAATGCGCGTAAGTTTATTTGCCCATAAATAAAAACTGCTATTTTATACAGTAAAATTTTTATATTTTATAAATTCGATATTTTTTATGTGTATTTATATATCCAGTGTTTCTGGGGCAAATTAAACCATGTAAAAAAATTAGAAACTACTTAAAAAATCTCCCCTAATAAAAGCGCTAATCGGCGCATCGACTAAGCATTTTTCCGCTGCTTGCTATAATTGAAATTGACGGCGCGACAAAAATGTATTTTAATTATTCCAAGTATGCCAAAACGCACAGACATTAAATCCATTTTAATCGTGGGATCCGGGCCAATTGTCATTGGCCAAGCCTGCGAATTCGACTATTCCGGCAGCCAAGCCTGCAAGGCCCTTAGGGAAGAAGGGTACAAGGTTATACTGGTAAATTCCAATCCAGCCACTATAATGACAGATCCCCAAATGGCGGACGTCACTTATATAGAGCCGCTCGTTCCGGAAATTCTCGAAAAAATAATCGCCAAAGAACGTCCCGACGCCTTGCTTCCAACTCTAGGCGGACAAACTGGGTTGAATCTTTCAGTGGAACTTTACAACCGTGGGATTCTCCAAAAATACGGAGTAGAACTCATAGGCGCCGACGCAGAGGCGATAGAAAAGGGAGAAGACAGGGAAAAGTTCAGAGCGTCTATGCTTAAAATCGGCTTAGACGTCCCGCTTAGCGTTGTTGTGCACTCGTTAAAAGAGGCTCTCGAATGGGCCGACAAACATAAAAAATATCCGCTAATTATTCGCCCGAGCTTTACACTCGGCGGCACAGGCGGCGGAATAGCATACAACAGGGACGAATTTGAAAGAATGGCGCTATTTGGGCTCAACGCCTCGCCCGCCGGAGAGATTTTGATAGAGGAATCTTTGCTTGGCTGGAAAGAGCTTGAAATGGAAGTCATGCGCGACTGCAAAGACCAATGCATCGCAATTTGCTCAATCGAAAATTTTGACCCGATGGGGGTTCATACGGGCGACTCAATAACCATAGCCCCGGCACTCACGCTCACAAACAAAGAATACCAGCTAATGCGCGAGGCTTCTTTTGCAATTATCAGGGAAATCGGAGTAAAAAGCGGAGGCTCGAACATTCAATTTGCGCTAAATCCTGTCGATGGAAGAATGATAATCATAGAGATGAATCCGAGAGTTTCGCGCTCCTCGGCGCTTGCGTCTAAAGCGACAGGTTTCCCGATTGCGAAAGTTGCAGCAAAACTATCCGTAGGCTATTCGCTCGACGAACTCAAAAACGACATTACCCGCGAAACGCCTGCGTGTTTTGAGCCTGCAATCGACTATGTAGTTGCAAAAGTCCCGCGGTTTGCATTTGAAAAATTCGCAGGCTCCGACACGACTCTCACAAGCTCGATGAAAAGCGTCGGCGAAGTGATGTCGATAGGCAGAAGTTTTAAGGAATGCCTCCAAAAAGCGTTGAGGTCGCTTGAAATCGGCGCGCGCGGGCTCGGTGGCGGGGGAAAATTTGGCGGTGCCGAAATAACCGACACTGCCGCAATCGCAAACGGACTGGTGCGCCCAACAGCCGAAAGAATTTTTTATATGCGATACGCGCTGCTTGCCGGCATGAGCCGCGAACAGATTAGCGAATACACAAAAATCGACCCGTGGTTTGTGAATGAAGTCGCGGGAATTGTGGAGATAGAAAAGGAACTGTCTGAACGCGGCGTCTTAAACCTTGACTCCGAGTTGCTTGAAAAAGCCAAAAAAGCCGGCTTTACCGATTTGCAAATTGCTACAATCTGCAATACAAAGATTAGAAACATAAAGAAATTGAGGGAAGACTTCGGCATAAATACAATATACAGGCTTGTCGACACATGCGCCGCTGAATTTGAAGCCTACACGCCGTATTACTACTCTACTTACGGTTCTGAAAACGAGCTGACACCGAGCGCAAAAAAGAAAATAATGATAATAGGCGGCGGCCCGAACAGAATCGGGCAGGGCATAGAGTTCGACTACTGTTGCGTGCATGCGTCCTTCGCCTTGCGCGAAGCCGGATACGAAACAATAATGGTAAATTCCAATCCAGAAACCGTATCCACCGACTACGACACATCCGACAAGCTATTCTTTGAGCCGCTCACTCTAGAAGACGTGCTCGAAGTTTACAGGCAAAATAAATGCGACGGCGCAATAGTGCAATTCGGGGGGCAGACTCCCCTAAACCTTGCAAGCGAATTGAAAGAAAACGGCGTAAACATAATAGGGACTTCGCCGGAGTCCATAGACGCCGCTGAAGACAGGGAAATTTTCAAGCACATAATTGAAAAGCTCCACTTGCGCCAGCCCGTAAACGCCACAGCGACAACCCCCGAGGACGCCTATAAGCTTGCGGGACAAATAGGATTCCCGATTCTGCTAAGACCCTCGTTCGTCCTGGGCGGAAGGGGCATGTTTATTGTCTACGGCATGGACGATATGAAAAAAGTCGTGCGCGAGGCTTTTGAGGCCGCCCCCGGCAAGCCTGTGCTGCTCGATAAATTCCTTGAAGACGCTATTGAGCTTGATGTGGACGCAATATCCGACGGCGAAACGACAGTCATCGGAGGAATGCTCGAACACATTGAATACGCAGGCGTCCACTCGGGCGACGCCGCAATGGTTCTGCCGCCGCATACGCTGCCTGAAAATATTCTTGATGAGGTCCGCAAAGCTACGTACGACCTCGCAAGAGAGTTGAAGGTAGTGGGTTTAATGAACATACAGTTCGCCATAAAAAACGGCGAAGTATACATACTTGAGGTCAATCCGCGTGCATCGAGAACAGTGCCGTTTACATCTAAGGCAATAGGCGTTCCGCTCGCAAAAATTGCGGCGAGAGTAATGGCAGGGGAAAAATTAAAAGACCTTGGTTTTACAAAGGAGGTAAAAATTCCGTACATTGCGGTAAAGGAAAGCGTATTTCCATTTGTGAGGTTTAGTGGGGCATCGATTATGCTAAGCCCCGAAATGCGCTCAACAGGCGAGGTTATGGGGTTGGATACCGACCTTGGAACGGCGTTTGCCAAAAGCCAAATAGCGGCGCAGCCGGGATTGCCGACTTCAGGGAACGTATTTTTGTCGGTAAAGGACCACGACAAGGCAATGGCTGTTGAAATCGCGAAATCACTAGACCGGCTCGGCTTCAAGATTTTCTCCACGGCGGGAACGGCGAAAGTTTTGCGCGACAATGGAATTCCAGTCACACAAACTTACAAGCTAAACGAAGGCGCGCGCCCGAATGTAGTCGATATGATAAAAAACGGCGAAATTGCGCTGATAATAAATACTCCGTCTGGAATGTATCCGCGCCTCGACGAAAACCATATAAGGCAGGAGGCGCTGCTTAAAAAAGTGTGCATGATAACCACAATAATGGGGGCATATGCTGCAATAAAAGGGATAGAGGCTATCGGCAAGCGGGATTTAAATGTAAAATCCCTCCAAGAATATATGGCAATGTTAAATAAATAAGAAAATGAAAAGCGCTATACTAGCATTTGAAGACGGCGCCGTGTTTAGGGGAAAGCCCTTCGGCGCGAAGAAAACCGTAGTTGGTGAGGCCGTTTTTAACACCTCGATGATGGGATACCAGGAATTGCTCACGGATCCTTCAAACTTCATGAATATTTTGGTAATGACTTTTACGGAAATCGGCTGCTATGGGATAAATCCGGAAGACGCGGAAAGCGGTGGAATAAAAGCCGCAGGGCTTGTAGTTGCCCAGGAGTGCGAAAAGCCGAGCAACTGGAGAAGCAGCATGGGGCTCGGCGAATATTTGGAAATAAACTCAATTCCCGGCATTAGCGGGGTTGATACCCGCACGATTACGCGGAAAATCAGAATTGGAGGCTCGCTAAAAGCTTGCCTATCCACAGAGGACATTTCCGACGAGGAGGCTGTGAGGCTCGCCAAGTCGTGGAGCGGGATAGAAGGCTCGAATTATTTGGGCGAAACGAGCTGCAAGTCGGCCTACCGCTTTGACGATTCCGCCGAAAAGATAAAACCTTTTTCGCTTGGAGGAGTGCATATAAATACGCGCGGGAGGACCATGCCGCTATTAAAGTGTGCGGCAATCGACTTTGGCGCAAAAAAATCGATGCTATCAAGCCTTGCGTACAGCGGATTTGAAGTGACGGTATTTCCCGCTTCCGTTTCTGCGGAGGAGATTGCCGAATTCGCGCCGCAATGCGCATTTTTATCGAGCGGGGCGGGGGATCCGGCAGCGGCAGACGGAGCGGTTGATATGGCGAAAAAATTAATAAAAAATTACCCCGTGTTTGGCGTCGGATTTGGACATCAGATTATTGCGCGCGCGATGGGAGCCAAAACTTATAAACTCAAATTTGGGCACCATGGCGGCAATTATCCTGTCAGAAATTTGGAAACGGGAAAAGTAGGCATTACATTTCAAAACCACAGCTTTGTAGCAGATCCCAATTCTATTGAGAACGCCGGCGGAATTGTCACGGAGGTAAATCTTGAAGACGGAACGGTTGAGGGGTTGCGCCACAAGGAACTGCCGGTATTTTCAATACAATACCATCCGTCAGCAGCTCCCGGCATTCCGGGAACGGGCTATCCGTTCGACGTTTTTTACGATTTGGTTTCAAAAAATTCGTAAAAAAAACTATTTTAGAACTGCAAATTGCGCGTTATAAACCCGTCCAAGACGGGTTTATTAGTTGTTGCTTTTGCACATAGTTCAATGAAGGTTTATAATGGTGTCATTTTTGCGGAATTTAAGCTCTTAGCGCAAAAATTTATATTTCTTATCTTTAGCTAAATTTATAAGGCTTTACATAGCAGACAAAAAAAACTAAATAAAATCTTTACTATAAAATTGCGAATATTAAAATTTTTTTGTCTTAAATATGTATGATTTATATGGATAAAATATATTTTTTAGCATTTCTATTGTTGATATTCAAAATATCAACTGCGTGCGGAGCCTCGAACAATGCGCTAATTGATAAATCGCAAAATCTGCTCAATAACCACCCCGAAGTAAGGCGAATTCAGAATTCCAAGATATTAAAAATTGCTAATGTAAGAGATTTATTTTTTAAAAATCTTTCAGCTGAAGCTGGGAATTTAAAGGCGGACTTTTTTTTCGGCATAATATACGGTTGCGATGGAAACTATGAATATAGAGGCATTTTTATTTACGACTCTGGGATTTGCATTATAACGAGAAATAAAGATGATGTGGGGGTTGAATTTTTTGCGTATGATTCTATGTCGGATACCCAAAAAAATATTTTCAAAAAATTATCGGCGCTTTACGCAAAAAACTGCAAGCTATATGAAAATTACAATGGCGATTTTTCAAGATTTGGCACAGATACTTCAATCGCTCTATTTATCTGCAAAACAAATAACAATACAAATCAATTTATTATAGACTGCATCGGGCACAATTCTATAAGTGCGGAATTAACGGTTGCGAATGAGATATACGAACTATCGTTGGAAGCGTACAAGTCTTTCATAAAAAATTCCCACCCTCTATCAGGGGCATAAAATTAAGAAAGATGCGAATAAAAAACAGGGTAATTTTGCATTTGATTTTAATACCTTATTTATAATGACGCAAAAACCTGGAGTATCTGACGCATTTTTGGCTGATAATTTGACTTTATTTCTTTTCGCAACATTAAAATATTCCATTTCATGCGCGATAGCTTAAATTTATTGCGCTTGCGCAAGATTAAAAATTTTCACCTTATAAAGTTCCCTTATTTAGTCACCAAAATCCACTGCGGTAAAAAAAAGAGCGGAAACACCGCCCCATTTTAAAATTAATTTGAAAGCCTTAAAATTTTACGCCAAAGAAAACTTATTTGCACGCGTGCAATTACAAATCTGTATTTCCAGTAGCGGAGCAAATTTCCATGAAAATGGCATTACTCAAATTTTTTAAGCTCAGAAAGCTTTACCGTCGATGAAAATAGCTGTCCGCCTTTTGAGTCAAAAAACGTAAATGTCACTGCGCGGTCGTCTTCCGGTCCGTCGACCTTTACCATCGCAAAGGAACGCTTTGTGATTGAACTGCTCGGGACACGGAAATAATTCATCTCCGCTATTTCATCAACCGGACGCCCAGTCAATGGCCCTACGGTGAGATCGTACAATGGATAGCCTCCCGCTCTTATTTGCCTCGAAAGTTCGCCATAGGGCTTGTTCGCCGATATAAATACAACTCCAGGAATCTTTGAGAATACGAGAAAATCTGAAAGAATTTTGCGTTCATTTACGGAAAAAGCAAAATTGTCGCGCGAAGCTACCGGATTTGCAAATGGGGAATTTAGCACCACAAATTTAAAGTTTGCTTTCGAGTTTTGCAATGCGCCCATCAGCCACATGAGCTGGTCGTCCCCGAGATACGATGGGCGATTGTCGCGGTAGTCGAGGTAGGATCTATTGGTGCAGTCGTCAAGGACAAAGAATTCAGCGTCGGCGTATTGGAAAGAGTAGGCGTTAGCTCTCCCTGGGCGCGCCGCAGGATTTGCCCAAAGCATATCGAAAGCGCCGGAGGCGTCGGCGATATTTGCCGAATTAGAATCGTTATTTTTGCCGTAAAACGAATTTCTTGCAACAACTCCGTAGTTTGGAAATTTTGAGATTAAGTCTTTTATTTCGTCCCTATCCCTCGCTGCTACACCTCTTAAAAATTTAGCTGAAACCGAACTCTCGTCAGCGTTTCTAAGAGTGTTCATCCCGTCCGCCCAAATGCAAAATGCTGGCTTTTTTGACGCCACCGCAGAGTATATCTCATACTCGCCGCCAGGTGTCTTAAATGGAGGGTCAAATTCTTTATCGTTTACATAGTTTTCGCCAAAAACAGCGAATGCGAAATCGGGCGGGGGAGTACGGTCTTTGTAGTCGGGGGCTGTCTTAAAAGCTCCGGAGGCGACAACTTTGCCGTCTTTTCCGATTATCGAATATTCATAGTCGGTGCCGGCTTTTAATCCTGAGAATATTGCAACTCCGGGCGCGCCTGCCACATTATTGCACGCTTTCTTTATTCTTCCGTCAAATTTTTTACCATCAGCCGCACATGCCGCTGATACGTCCGCGCCGGCGTCGTTAAACCATACGCGCGCCTCGCGGACGCCAACGTCGCCTACCATTGTTTGGGTTGCCGATAAAGCCGTCGCAGCAGCCGCAACGGACGCAAATATTAGGGATTTTTTTATTGTCATAAATTTTTTGGTTTGGCAGCAGATTGTTCGGCTAGATTTAAGCATAACTGGCGAAGATCAAAGACTATTGCATTTATTCTCCTTATGCGTTCGGCTCCTTGCTCGGACTCGGGAATGCCTATCTCGGAGAGTTTTGCGATTATCTCGTTGAGCTTGACTGCCGCCATCTTATAGTTGCACCGCGCGAGCAAGTCTTCGCTCAGATCCGTGGAATTTGCGCCAAGCGCCATAAAAAAAGACGTTTCGCCTATCGTTTTTGAAATATCCCAGACTAATATTGGGCTTATGAGGGTTTCAGCTATCACGCGGCCGAGATGTTCCTGCAAGCAGCGCATCAATCCGCGCGTTATTATATACACGGGGTGGTTTAGAAGGGTCCACGGTTCATCGGAAAATTCCGCATCGGACTCTTCAAAATATTCATCGTCAAATTTAGGTATTGGCCAGCCCGCTATTGTTGCTATTTCTTCAAGGCTTTTCCCGCGCAGCCTATTTACAGAATAGACAGACGCAAATTTAGAAATTTCTCTTTCCGATTTTTTTAGATAGTCGAACCAGTCGCGCTCCGACCAGCCGATTGGCGCGTTCCCTTCAAAAAAATTATCCGAATAAAATTCGTCCATTGAAATGCGTTTTTTGTTATTTTTTTTAATCGTCCCGTTTTTTCAAGCTTAAAGGCTTCTATATGTGCTAAAAAAACCCCGCTTTGCGGGGTTTTTTGTTTCTAAACGCGAAAGAGAATTAACAGTTAAAAACCCTTTACTTTGAAAAGAGACGTCACCGACATATTGTTGTGGATTCTCAAAATCGCTTCCGTAAGCAGATGCCCAACAGGAAGAACGGTAATCGGATATTCCTTGTAGCGCTCGTTCGGAGGCGTTGAATCCGTTATTATCAGTTCGTCGAGCCAATGTTCCGAGAGCCTGTCGTATGCGGTTTCTGTAAGTATCGCGTGCGTGACTGCAGCCCTCACTGATTTTGCCCCTTTGGATTTTAATATTTTGGCGGCAGCTGTCAGCGTGCCGGCGGTTTCAGTCATGTCGTCAACAATTAAAATATCGCGCCCCTCCACTTCGCCTACAAGGCTTGTCGCTTCCACGACTTCAGCGCTTATTCTTCGCTTGGCGATAAATCCGAGCGGGCAGTCAAAAAGCGTTGCGTAGCTTTGGGCGCGTTTCAGCCCGCCTACGTCGGGAGAGAAAACTGTTAGATTATTTATGTACGACTGCCCTTCGAGATAGTCGTAAATAACGGGGGAAGCGTAGAGGTGGTCGCAGGGGATATCAAAGAACCCCTGTATTTGCGTCGCGTGCAAATCGAGCGTCAAAACCCTGTTTGCGCCTGCGGCAACGAGCAAATTGGCTATGAGTTTTGCGGTAATCGGCACTCTTGGCTGGTCTTTCCTATCCTGCCTCGCGTATCCGAAGAACGGGAGAACCGCCGTTATGCGCTTTGCGGACGCCCTGCGGGCGGCGTCTATCATTATTAGCAGCTCCATTACGCTCTCGTTTGAAGGCTTGCTTGTAGGCTGTATTATGAATACGTCGTCGCCGCGGATATGGTCTATTATTTTTACAAACGTTTCGCTGTCCGGAAACGATTCCACTACCGCGTTGCCGAGAGGCATTGATAGTTCTTTGCAGATTGATTGCGCGAGGGCGGGGTGAGCCCTGCCAGTAAATATTTTAAGATTGTCAATTTTCATGCGATTATCTTGGAAAAATCCATTGTGTTGTAAAATTATCGCACGCGTTTTTCCAGTCAAGGCAATTCGCCTTAAATATGAAATACGCAGCGCCCGCGAATCTGCCTACAAAAAAGTTTCCGCTGCACTCAAAAAATGCGGATTTCTCCGCTTTTTGAAGGAATGGATACTTGCGCAAAATTAAAGTCGCTTGCTGCTGCCGGATTTTTTTCGCAATAGACAAAAAACGCCCGTTAAGGGGCGTTTTTTATATAAAAATTTTATTTTTTAGAGAGAAAAATTTCCGTTTACCGGAATCTTAAAGTATTTATCGTCAGCCGCCCAGTCTTTTGAAATTTTATCCTCCGGTATCAGACGCTTGGGAATCACGAGGGTGCGCTTTTGGGAGTCCGACTTGCCTCCAATATATTCAAGGCTCGCAAATTTGCCGTTTTCCACTTTTGCCTTGACTCTCGCCCCGCCGTATGACGGAAGCTCAAATGAGTAGTTTTCCCATTTGGGGGAGGCTGCGACTGCTATGTCCACTTCGCCGTTTTCGCGCGGGTTGACAAGCATTTGGTTGACGGCGTGCACATAGCTGCCCGCGGACGTCGTAAACCACGGAGTGCTGCGGATTCCGGGCTCGTTTATTTCCCAAGTCTCGCCGAATTTGCCGGTTGTTTGGGCAGTGGCGGAGAGCATTGTTTCAGGGCCATTGCAGTCGCGTATATTGGCGAGCGCGGAAGAAAGTATGCCTGCGTACCAAGTGCATGTCTTATTCCCGACAGGATACATATTGCCGGCCTTGCTTATGTTTTTCATGAAGTCGTAAAGGGCGGCGACTTGTTTTTTCTCGCTTTCGTCGAAAATAGTGTAGGGGTACAGCCCGGTTATGGACACAAAACTCTTTTCTTTGCAGCCCTCAAACGGAACGTACATTTCTTCGTCGTGTGGGAGGCTTGCGCGCAGGCTTTTGGCGGCGGCCAAAAGCTTTGAGGCGTAGTCGGAATCTACTCCCAATATCGCTGCCGCGCGCGCGGCTATTTCAAAATTGTATATCGCCCCGCAAGAGCTCATAAATGCATTGAGCACTGCGGGCCCGAGCCTTTCGATGTCCGTGCATCTGCCAAAAATCGTCCGTCCTTCGGCGTCCTCGTAGAGCATGTGGGAGTAATAGAACGCGGCGCACTCGCGGATTACCGGATAAGCCGTTTCTTCGAGGAATTTTTTATCGCCCGTGTAAAGGTAGTGTTTCCAGCAGCTGTTGGCGATATTTGCCATGTGGAATACATGGTCAATCCAGAATCCAGCAGGGTTGGGGGCACCTTCCGAGCCGTCTTCGAGCGATTCCCACGCATAGCGGGCGCCGAACTTTTTTATGGAATTGTCCGAGTAGTGCTGGACTCTCCTCATTGCCACCGGGAGAAGGTCTTTTCTAAAATTCGGAGTGCGCACAGAAATGTCGAACTTGCCCGCAGAAACTGCCCCGGACTGCGCAAACATTTCGTCAAACCCGAAGAATCTTCCGGACCATGCCGCTCCATGCCCCATCAATCCAACCGGGAACGACCATTTTGTGCATACAGTTCTCAGATGGTAGAGGCCGGTTTGGTATGCGTCTTGCATCGGGGCATCGGGAAGCGCCACAAATTCATTACCCCAGAAATTCTTCCAATTTTGCTTGTGGTCGGCAAATATGCCTTCAAACCCCTTTTCAGAAATATATTTTTTTAGCGCGGCTGAGTTCTTTTCGCGGTTTCCCTTGTTAAAATCGTCGGCATATGTCACAAAATATGCCGAGCTTGCACCGCCCTTTGATAGGTCAAAATGTGATTCGAGAGTTATTGAAGTGTTGTTCGTGCTTACTTTCGCGGGCGCGGACGATGTTGCCGATATCTCGCCGTTATAGTTCTTATGCCCAAATATTGTATAAAATAAAGACGCCGAATTTGGCTGGGCTTCGTATTGCTGTTGGCGCATTATCGTTCTCGCGGGCGGATAAGTGGAGTCTTTGTCCGTAAACTTGTACTTGAATTTTACGTCGGCCGTTTTTGCGCTGCCCGATTTGGGCGCAACTGTTTTTTCGACAACCAACATATCGTATCCATACGGGACAAACGCGACAGTCTTCACTGTGGCCGACGCGTACTCCACTTCGCACTCTGTGTAGGCTTCCGTCGTGTTCAAAGTTTGCCTCCACGATATCGGCTCGCCAAGCGGCGCCCCGTCGACGGAAATTTCGCACTCAAAGTGCCCCATTGTAGAAAGCGACGTAAACGGAAGATTCGTGCGCCGCCCAGCCCAGACGACCTCCGGAAAATAATTGACGTATTTGCGCTGCGTCTGTCCGCCGAGATAATCGACGCTCGTGCAAATCGATCCGTTTCCGATTATCGGGGGCGTATATCCGTCAGTCGGCGCGGCGCCTTTGCCTTCGGTTGCAACGCTATGCGGCTGGCTTGCGCCAAAAACCGCCTGCGCCGCAAAAATCAATGAAATCAATATTTTTTTCATAATAACCTCTCCCTAATAATAAAGCCGTATTTATTAAAAATATGGCAAAAAAACGTTCTTTCAGCAAGAGTAAAACTCAGAATTTACCGGTCACTTTGCGCGGCAAATTTTTTTACTTGTAATGGGTCGGGGCGAAAATATAAATTTTAAATATGAAGTATACGCTTATAAGTTTATTGTGCGTTTGCGCCCTTCCATTGCTATCCCAACAGGTTAGGTACGATGACGAACCGTGCCCGCAAAGCGAGGCGCGCACAGTTTCGGAGGAATTTTCAAAATCCACGGTGTACCAAATTTTTTTGAGGCCCTTTACGAGGGCTGGAACTTTGAAAGCGGGGGAAAAGTTGCTCGAACATGTGGCGTCGCTTGGCGTTGGCATCATACAACTTTGCCCGGTCGCCCTTGCTGACGACGACGCAAATAAAGATTTTTGGAGCGGCAGGCAAAAGGCGTTTGGGGAAAACCCCAAAAATCCTTATAGGCAGAAAGACTATTTTAAAATAGATCCCGAATACGGGACGCCGCAGGATTTGAAGGAATTCGTGGCAAAGGCGCATTCTCTGGGCCTGAAAGTAGTTTACGACATAGTTTATTTCCACTGCGGGCCAAAGGCGTATTTAATATCGGAGCACCCCGATTTCGTAAAGCGCAACCCAGACGGCACAGTAAAAGTCGGCGACTGGAAATTTCCGCAGCTCGATTACGACAACCCCAAGCTGCGCGAATACATGCTTAAAAATATGGAATATCTCGTCAAAGAATACGATTTCGACGGGTTTAGGTGCGATGTTGAAGACCTCATACCGCTTTCATTTTGGGAGGAGGGCGCAAAAAGAATGAGAAAATTAAAGCCGGGCTTTCTATTTTTCAGCGAAGGCATACGTCCGAAAAACCATTTGCATGCCTATGACGCAAGCTACGGATTCTATTGGCTGTGGGCTTTGAAAGACGTATACGAGAAAGGGGGCTCTGCGGAAAAATTAATCTCGGCCCTCGCGCGCGAAAAGTCGGAATTTCCGAAAAATTCCGTATTTTTGCGCTGCAGAGAAAACCACGACATGGCAATGGACGCTGGGGATAAACGCCCGGACAAGTCAATAGGTCGCGCGGGCACAGACAGTATTTCATTCTTAAACTTTTCGATAGACGGAGTGCCTTTTATATATAACGGCAACGAAGTCGCCGACGCCTCGCGCCACAGCATATTTTCAAACCGGCATTACGGCGGG
>UMAM01016864.1_pt1 | contig 38136 bp, 36 predicted proteins | sample 1963711 | NCBI WGS metagenome assembly UMAM01 (sample SAMEA4835916, study PRJEB28245) | human gut metagenome | biome: gut microbiome; material: fecal sample | place: Denmark | collected 2008
GGGGACTACTTCATCCCGGATCTGAAGCTACCGGAGGGAAACCGGTCCATCGGTAAATGGGGCCGTTTGCACCGGGGTTACCTCAAAGAACACCACCCAATCCAGTTCAACAACTTGGTTCTGTCCGGCAACCTCTGGGCATATCTTGCTGACCTGAACGAGCAGGCCCAGCAGCGCATGGAAACCCTGATTGTCCAACTGAAATCTACAGAAGGCATCACAGAAACATTGAAAGCTGCCGATCCCATCAGCTGGACTCAGCGTATGAACAGCATCGCTGCCAGAGCAGAAGAGATCATAAGAGAGGAGTTGATCTACAATGGATAACATTGCCCAACGGCTGAAAGCCTACATCGAAGCACACCCCTTTGACTCCGGCGACAGTGACTGCGAAACCGTCCTGGATCAACTTTACCAAGCCTATCAGGAATCCCATGAATCCGACCCATCTGACATCCGGGATGGCTTCCGGGAGTTAGATAACCTCCTGGGGCATTTGCCATTAGAAGATAACAACGCTGTATTTAACCTCTGCTGCAGTCTCTGTACCGCCTATGAACATAAAGCATTCCTGGATGGTCTTCAGTATGGCGCACATCTGATGTTGGGGCTTTTCGGGGAGGGATCGTAGTGCGCCACTTTATCGCTGACCGCCGACACTATATCATCGACCACATTGAACCAAAAGATGGTGTAATTAAAAGCGTACATGAAACCATCCTCGGCAGAGAATGCCAAATTATGACTTTGAAGCTTGGCCAGTCCGGTGCTCTCCTGGTAGATGTGGGCGACCATATCTTCGGTCTGCACAGAATTGTTCTGTCCCATGTTCTAACCGTCGAGGGAGAGGATGACCTCTGCATCCATACAGAAAACACCGTTTATTACTTAAAGAGCAAGGCCAGTGAAAATGCGGATCCTGCACCGCAAGCAAAGGAAACATCGCGATGTTCATCATTGGTAATGACCGATAAGCACTGTGATTTGCAGAAATAGCGAAGAAAATAATACCGCCTAATGTTGCAATTGCTTCAATATTAGGCGGTATTTTTATTTGCTTACTGGGTGTTAAGTTGACTTTTTTAATCCACTATGATATCATTATATCATGATATAATGATATCATTTGGAGGTGAAGCAAGCGATGCAGAAAACAGATTCTAGGTCGGATCGAGATAAGCAGGTACAGGTACGATTGCCTGCATCGTTACATAAGCAATTAAAGCTGGCGTTGCTCCAGGATGATAGCTCGCTTGCCGATTTTTTCAACGAAGCAGCTACGGCGTACTTGAAGGACCCCGATAAATACAAAAAAGCGATGGGACGTATAAATGGAGGGAAAAGGAATGGCTGATATTAGAAAAGACCAGGAGCGTGAGGAGCTCCATCGTGCAATATGGGCGATTGCTGATGAACTGCGTGGCAGTGTAGACGGATGGGATTTCAAATCTTATGTGTTAGGCATGATGTTCTATCGCTATATTTCTGAAAATCTGGCCAACTATATCAATGAGGGCGAAGCTGAAGCCGGTAACGAAGGCTTTAACTATGCGGAACTTTCTGATGAAGATGCAGAGCAAGCCCGTGAAGACCTGGTCCAAACCAAGGGTTTCTTTATTCTCCCCTCTGAGCTTTTCTGCAATGTAAAGAATAGAGCAAAAAATGACGAAAACCTGAACATGACCCTGGAAACGATCTTTAAGCATATTGAGGAATCTGCCAAAGGTAGTGAGAGTGAAGACAATTTCGCAGGTCTGTTTGATGATATTGATGTCAACAGCAATAAACTGGGGGCCACCGTTGCCAAGCGTAATGCAAAACTCGTTAAACTAATTGAGGGCGTTGCGGACATGAACCTAGGCAACTACAAAGAAAGTTCCATCGATGCGTTTGGTGATGCTTATGAGTATCTGATGGGCATGTACGCATCGAATGCAGGTAAAAGCGGTGGAGAGTTCTTCACCCCCCAGGAAGTCTCTGAACTGCTGACCCGTATTGCAGTTGTCGGGAAAACTGAAGTCAACAAGGTCTATGACCCCGCCTGCGGCTCAGGCTCGCTGCTTCTGAAGGCTGCCAAGATTCTCGGTAAAGAGAATGTTCGACAGGGCTTCTATGGTCAGGAGATCAACCTGACCACCTACAACCTGTGCCGGATCAACATGTTCCTGCATGATATCGACTACGACAAGTTTGACATCGCCCATGAGGATACCTTGATATCTCCGCAGCATTGGGATGATGAGCCTTTCGAGGTTATTGTGTCCAACCCGCCGTATTCTATCAAATGGCCAGGCGACGATGATCCCGTTCTAATCAATGACCCCCGCTTCTCTCCTGCCGGTGTGCTTGCGCCGAAGTCCAAGGCTGACCTTGCGTTTATTATGCATTCCCTAGCGTGGCTGTCTACCAATGGAACTGCTGCAATCGTTTGCTTCCCCGGCATTATGTACCGTGGTGGTGCTGAGAAGAAAATCCGGCAGTATCTGGTCGATAACAACTTCATCGACTGTGTCATCCAGCTGCCGAGCAATTTGTTCTTCGGAACCACCATTGCAACCTGCATTATGGTTCTGAAACGCAACAAGATGGACAACCGTACATTGTTCATTGATGCTTCGAAGGAGTGCGAAAAGGTAACCAACAACAACAAGCTGACCGAGGACAATATCGCTCGTATCGTGGGTGAGTTTATGTCCCGTGCGGATAACAAGCATTTTGCCCGGTGCGTTGACTATCAGGAGATCAAGGATAATGATTATAACCTCTCTGTTAGTAACTACGTTGAGCAGGAAGATACCAGAGAAGTTATCGATATCGTGAAGCTGAACGCAGAAATTGAGAGAATTGTGGCAAGGGAGCAGGTTCTTCGGGCCGAGATCGCAAAAATCATCGCAGAATTAGAGGGATGATATATGAGACTCAGCAGTAGATTATCTGATAAAGGTGAGAATCACGGAGAAATTGAGTCCTTTATTGATTGGGACAAATATACGACTTCTCCCGAAGAGGAAACGGAGGATATTCGATTGATTTCTGCCGGTGATTTCATCGAAATCCAGATTGGCAAGATCATTCTTCCGTTTTACTCAACAGTATGCCAGGACAGTGTCTCTTTCGTTTCTCCCCGGAAACTGCATTGTTTAATCATCAACAACCAAATGATCAGTATTGATTGTGAACTGCAATGTATGGACTACGAAAAGGATAATCCAGCATGCAGGGAATGCAACCACTGCGTTCAGGCTTGGTTTTTGGCTGGTGCAGATGATATTTTTTCGGCAACCCCCAATGTCCATGTGATTAAGCAGAATTTTAAGCTACCTGAACAGATCAAGCTTCCGATTGAGACGGAGGATAAATTTTCGGAATGGCTGGGCAAAGCAGAGATCGCACATAAAGAGCGCCTGGGCGCAGGTTCTATCATCTACTTACGATCCATTCTGGAACAGATCACCATAGATGTAGGAAAAAAGGCTGGTGTTGATATTTACCCCAAGGGGAAAACGGACGGCCGCACAAAGCCCTTTGCTCAGGTGCTGAAAGCGGTTGACGAAAAATGCGCCATTATTCCTGTCATCTATTCTGATAACGGGTACAAGCTTTTTCAAAAGCTGAGCGAAATCGCCCACGGAAATGCGGATGAAGAAACGGCTTTGCGGGAATATGAGCCTTTGCGCAGATTGGTCGTGGGTATCATGGATAATGTAAAGAAAATCGAGGAAGAACTCAAGAGTAATGCCGAAATCAAGAAGGCGTTGAATGCAATCGGCTTTAGCAACGGGGGTGAAGAAGAATGAATAAACTGAATGAATTGATACATAAGCATTGCCCAGATGGAGTGCGGTTCTGTGAGTTGGGGGAAGTGGCTCACTATGCCAAAGATCGAATTGATGCAGCTGATGTCGATGAAAACACCTATGTGGGCGTAGAAAATCTGCTGCAAAACAAAATGGGTAAAACGCTTGCGACGAGTGTTCCTACAAGTGGAGTAGTGATAGCTTTTCATCCTGGTAATATTCTAATTGGCAACATTCGTCCATATCTTCGTAAAATCTGGTTAGCAGATTGTGATGGCGGCACAAACGGAGATGTTCTCACCATTCAAATTGATGACGAAGCTAATCTACTACCGAAGTATCTTTACTATGTTCTTTCGTCAGAGCAGTTTTTCTACTATGATATTCAAAATTGTAAAGGTGCGAAGATGCCGAGAGGGAGCAAGGATGCTGTATTACGCTATTCTGTTCCTGTTCCCCCTCCTGCTGTTCAGTGTGAAATTGTTCGTATTCTGGATAATTTCACAGAACTTACTGCAAAACTTACCGCAAAACTTACTGCAGAGTTTACCGTAAAGAAGAAGCAGTACGAATATTACAGAGATCAGTTATTAAACTTCACAGGTGATGTGCTGCAAGTAAAATTGGGCGACTACTTCCCTCATATCAGAAATGGTTTTGTTGGTACCGCAACTCCCTTCTTTACAACGGAAGATAACGGTATACGCTATCTAAAAGGAACTAATATTCACGATGGGATAATATCTGATAATGATTTCTGCTATATCACACCGGAATTCCATCAAAAACACATTAGAAATGAGCTAAAGTTAAATGATATATTGATGGTGCAATCTGGTCATGTTGGTGAGTGCGCTGTTGTTACAGAGCAATATGTGGGAGCCAATTGCCATGCGTTGATTATAATGAGCAACGGGGGAAATTGTAGCTCGAAGTATGTTTTGTTCATTACCTGCATACTACCGAAGGAAAGAAAAAGCTGGGAGGAATTACAACAGGTGGAACTGTAAAACATATTTTAGCTTCAGAAATGAAGAAATTCACAATTCCTTTACCTCCACTTGCTGAACAAGAACGTATAGTGTCTACTCTTGACCGTCTTAATGCCCACTATAATGATCTTTACTCTGATCTCACCGCAGAAATCGAAGCAAGGCAAAGGCAGTATGAGTATTATCGGGACAAGCTACTAACATTTGAACCTGCAAAATAGAAAGGATACAATATGCTCAGTTCAGATTCATTAAAAGAAATATCAAATATTTTCTGTGGTGATACTGCTGGCTTTTACACTTACAAACAAGGGTACAAACTGGTAGAGTTCTTTAACGCCAATTTCGGAACTAAAGATGTCTATCGTTCCGGATTTCCGTCAAGATGGGCGTATGTTCACGATAAACTTGTGGATCTGATCAACAGCCGCCAAATAGATAGGTTTTTCAACATTGTTCTTGGAAAAGATTACTTAATGCAGGAACAATCACTATCAGAAGTAGAGGCTGCCGAAAAGATTGAAACGATATACGCCGAGTTTAACCGTATTATCCACAGAGATTTATGTAAAATATACCGAAGTAGTGGGCGCTATCACCTGGTTAAAGAAAATGACGATTTAGAGCCAATCGGGAATGGCGGATTTGCGAATGTATATCGGCAAAAGTCGACCGGGTTGGTGCTGAAAAAACTAAAAGACGATTATTTGACAGATCCGGGTATCCGTAGTCGTTTCAAAAGAGAATACAATATCACGAAATCCCTGCAAGATGCGTATGGCATCATTCAAGTTTTTTCGTTTGATGAGGGCAACAGTTCCTATACAATGGAATATGCTGAAACGACATTGGATAAATATGTCAAATCATTTGATTTGTCGGATGATATAAAATTGAATTGTATTCGCCAAATCCTCTATATCATGACAGAAGTGCATAAGCGTGACATTATTCATAGAGATATTAGTGCAAACAATATTTTCATTATTTCTGGAATGATAAAAATTGCAGATTTTGGATTAGGAAAAGACTTAAATGTCTTCACCTCTCATCAAACAATGCATACTAATGCGGTGGGACAATTTTACTACTGTGCACCGGAACAGTTTATGATGCTCAAAGACGGTGATAAGCGCAGTGATGTTTATTCACTCGGTCGTGTGATCAACTTTGTTATGACGGGCGATCCCAGAAACTCACATCATATTTATAGAAGTGTTGCAGAAAAGGCAACAAATTCGGATTCTGCTTATCGTTATGCGGATGCGGGACAGTTATCTATCTTTTTTGAAAAAGCGGTATCCTATAAGCAGGCTGCTGAAAATCAGTCTCGGATAGAAGAAAAAATTATCAGAAAGATCTTTGATGATGAAGTTGAGAGCTACATATATGATTTAAGTGCAGAAAAGATATCGACAGCCATCCTTCATGAGAAAAAAGGATTTGTTGATATGTTGCTGGCATTTATGAAAACGAGCGATGAACACGCATTATATATCATCCAGAGTGTAGATAAATCGTACCAGGAAATTTGTGGGAGAACTTTTGCTGCTTATGACCCATTTGCATCTTTTGCATATTTAGTTCTGAGAAATGGATTTCCCTATGTTGTGAACGAAACAGCGGCTAATATTTTGCGTTTTGTAGCCAGAGATGTTAACCGCTTTTCAGCGCAGCACATGGTTCAAGACATCATAAACACGGGTGTCGAACCAATGATAGAAGAAATTTTAGATTCTTGACGAAACGAGTGTGGAATTATGAGTCAATATAATATAATAATTTCTACTTCAGAAGCCACTGTTGTTTCCGAATATGAACCCCATCAGACTCGCTCCGATGCCTACCAGAGTGAAGCGGCCCTGGAAGCAGCGTTTATCAAGATGCTTGGCGAACAGGGCTATGAGTATGTTTCGATTCACAATGAAGCAGATCTTGTGGAAAATCTTCGCAAGCAGCTTGAACGTTTGAATCAGTATAGCTTCACGGACAAAGAGTGGGAAACCTTCTTCAAAACTAAGATTGCCAATGCGAATGAACATATCGTGGAGAAAACCCGCAAGATCCAGGAGGACTATGTTCAGAATCTGACCTGCGAAGATGGCAGAACGCAGAATATCTATCTGATTGATAAGAAAAACATCCATAACAACCGTCTGCAGGTCATCAATCAGTATGAGGAAGGTGCCGGAAGCTACGATACCCGGTATGATGTCACCATCCTGGTCAATGGTCTGCCCCTGGTTCATGTGGAACTGAAGCGCCGTGGCGTTGCCATATCAGATCAACCGCTATCAGCGAGACAGTTTCTGGGCAGGTTCCGGGCTTTATGAGTATGTGCAAATTTTTGTCATCTCAAATGGAACATTCACCAAGTATTATTCCAATACCACCAGAGCAAGCCATATTCGGGAGCAGGACAACTCTGCCAAGAAGCGCAGCAAGAAAACCTCCAACAGTTTCGAGTTTACTTCTTACTGGGCTGATGGAAATAACCGGGTCATTGCGGATCTTGTGGACTTTACCAAGACCTTCTTTGCGAAGCACACGCTGTTGAATATTCTGACAAAATACTGCGTGTTCACATCTGAAGAATTGCTGCTTGTCATGCGGCCCTATCAGATCGTTGCGACGGAACGTATTTTGAACAGAATTGAGACGTCCACCAATACTAGGAAAGCCGGAACAATCGATGCCGGCGGATACATCTGGCATACCACAGGCAGTGGTAAGACGCTGACCTCCTTCAAGACGGCGCAGCTTGCTACCAATCTGCCTTATATTGAAAAGGTCTTGTTCGTGGTTGACCGCAAGGACCTGGACTATCAGACCATCAAAGAGTATGACCGCTTTGAGAAGGGCGCTGCAAACAGCAATAAGAGTACCGCTATCCTACAGAAGCAGCTTGAGGATTCTACTTCTCGGATCATCGTAACGACGATTCAGAAACTTGACGTATTCATCCAGAAAAATCTGACGCACCCGATCAGAGATAAGCACATTGTTCTGGTATTCGATGAATGTCATCGGAGCCAGTTCGGTGATATGCACACGAGAATTGTCGGTGGTCAGATCAAGAAGGGTGAAAAAGTCGTTAAGGTGCATAGATATTTCAGGAACTACCACATCTTCGGTTTTACTGGAACTCCTATTTTCTCACTTAATGCAGGCACCGGCGGCAACCCGAATCTGAAAACCACAGAGCAGGCATTTGGTGATAAGCTGCATACGTACACCATCGTGGATGCAATCAATGATGGTAATGTTCTTCCGTTCCGTATCGACTATATCAACACGGTGAAGCAGAAGGAGGGAAAGCAGGATCAGCAGGTTACTGCCATTGATACTGAAGAAGCATTGGCTTCCCATGAGCGTATCTCGGAAGTTGTAAAGTACATTCTGGAACACTTTGACCAGAAGACTATGCGCAATTCCTATTACAGCCTGAAGGGTCAGCGTGTGAATGGCTTCAATTCGATGCTTGCGGTTAGCTCTATTCCTGTCTGTAAGAAGTATTATCTGGAGCTGAAAAAGCAGATTGCAGAACAGCACCGTGATCTGACTATTGCAACCATTTTCTCTTTTGCACCTAATGAAGCAGATAGTGCAGATGGTATTCTGGATGATGAAAGCTTTGATACCGAAGGCCTTGACCAGAGTTCCCGTGACTTCCTTGACATGGCGATTGCCGATTATAACAAGGCATTCAAGACCAATTTCGACACTTCTAGTAAGGGTTTCCAGGACTACTACAAAGACCTGTCCGATAAGGTGAAGAAGCGTGAGGTGGACTTGCTAATCGTGGTCAATATGTTCCTGACAGGCTTTGACGCAACGACGCTCAACACGCTTTGGGTAGACAAAAATCTGAAAATGCATGGACTGATTCAAGCATTTTCCAGAACGAACCGTATCCTGAATTCCGTCAAAACATTCGGTAATATCGTATGCTTCCGTGATCTCGAAAAAGAAACCAACGATGCAATCGCTCTGTTTGGAGATAAAGAGGCCAATGGTATCGTTCTTCTGAAATCCTATGAGGATTACTACTACGGATGCGTTGATGATAAGGGCCGTGAGCAGAAAGGCTACGAAGAACGTATTGCGGAGTTGCTGCAGAAATATCCTCTGGGAGAGCCAATCGTCGGAGAGCAGAACAAGAAAGATTTTATCGTCCTGTTCGGTAATATTCTCCGCCTGAGAAATATCCTGTCTGCATTTGACCGTTTCGCCGGAAATGAAATCCTGTCGCCCATTGATTTTCAGGACTATACAGGTACATACCATGATGTCTATGATGAGATCAAGCCGAAGCCGGGCAGCAAAGACAGTATTATGGATGATATTGTCTTTGAAATGGAACTGGTCAAGCAGGTGGAAGTCAACATCGACTACATCCTGATGCTGGTTGCAAAGTATCATGATTCCAACTGCGAGAACAAGGAAATCCTGGTTGCGATTGATAAGGCAATTAAGTCCAGTCTTCAGCTCAGATCTAAAAAGGAACTGATCGAAAACTTCATTGCCACCATCAACACAAGCACCGATGTAACTGCCGACTGGCAGCGTTTTGTCAGAGAACAGAAAGAATCTGACATTCAAGCTTTGATTGCAGAAGAAAAGCTTAAACCGGAGGAAACAAGAAAGTTTGTCGAAAACGCTTTCCGTGATGGCGTTCTGAAAACAACTGGCACAGATGTTGATCGTCTAATGCCCCCAGTTTCCCGTTTTGGCGGCGGTGGTTCTCGTGACAAAAAGAAGCAAACAGTTATTGAAAAGCTGAAAGCGTTCTTTGAAAAGTACTTTGGACTGGTACAAAACTAATATTCCTATACTAAAACTGGCGCAGCTATGATAATTATCGTAACTGCGCCAGTTTCTATATGTTTGCAAACATTGTAGATTTAGGACGCAAACTTTCAAATTTGCTGCAAATATTATAAGTATACTTTGAATGTTTGTTGACAAAGATGAAAGTTAGCGCTATAATTCAAGCAAATGGAGGTGTTTGATATGGCTATTACCAGCAAGGAAGGTATCTTAAAGGTATTGACCGCATTCAATCCTTGGTGGAAGACCGGTGCAGTTAACCCAAAGATGACAAAGACCTATAAGCGATTTGCGTTCCATGAAGCGATGAAGCAGAAAAAAGGGCAGCGGACAGATTACCCATGTCCCAGGAAGAAAGTCTCCCTGGCGGGCATCTGTTGTGGATAGTACCGGAAAACAGAAATCCCGGTTCTTCAAGACAGAAAAGGAAGCCAAGGCATTCCTTCGGGAAGTGAACGCGGATGCCAACAAGCTGAAGTCTCTGCTGGAGACCGGTGTTACTTTCAGCGCGTTCTCCACCATTTTTCTTGAAGAGAAATCAAAGCAGAACCTGAAGCCTACAGCATATAAGGCTTTGTTGGACAGTGTAAACCGCGCAAATGAGTATGTCGGTCGTGTACTACTTAGGGATATCGATAGCGACATGGTTCAGCAGATGATCTATGATCTGGCGAAGCAAGGCTATTCTGAAAGCATTATGACAAAGGCTAAGCAAGCTGTTGGCAGTGTCCTGAAAATGGCTGCGGCCAAACACTATCTGGATTCTGTACCTGTCATCGATGTTATCATACCCTCAGCAAAGAATCAAGATGTAGACCGACTGGCCAAGAACAACTGGATGCGGGATGATGAGATCCGCGCATATGAGGAAGAATGCAAGCGAACCTATGTTCCCAAGAAGTACACCAAGTATGCCATTCAAGCGCTCTCCTGCCCAATACGGTTACACACCTCACCTGATAGCATCAAGCGAGATACATAATCATAAATACATTCTTAGCGTTATGCTATACTTAAATGTTTGTAATGGAGCGGTACTCTAATGGAGTTACCCCGGTGTTCTTTTTAAATACCTGTGCAAAATAACTGCTATCGATGAATCCTGACTGCTCTGCAACCTGGGAAATAAGAAGATTTGTAGTAGTTAGTTTTTCTTTTGCTACCGCAATTCGTTTATCTGTCAGAATATCACTGAAACTTTTATTCGTATGTTTTTTTATCAGTCTGCCCAGATATGTGGCACTATAATTCAATTTTTGCGATATATAACTAAGCGTAATCTGCTCATTGTACTCTAGCTCAATAATCTGATAGCACTTGTCAATCAAATCCTGATGCGTGTGCTGTGTCGCAGACATGGCCTGATTTGAGATATTTACGATAAATTCTTCACTGGATTGGAAAAAAACAGAAATATCCTGAATTTCAATCAGCTTTGTCAATTTTTTGAATTCAGAATTATCAATCGTATAGTTGTTGGAAATCAACTCAATGCATTTAAAAATAGTATCGTAAACATTGATTTTTACTGCTGATTCATTTGGATAAACAGAACTGTAGACTGAATTCACATATTCCGCAAATGTCTTTTGTATGTCTTCGGAATGGCCTGTGACAAAAGTTTTAAGAAACTTGCTTTTAAAAAGGTCTCTCCCCACCGTGTTATACAAATCATTTTTAATATCGGAATAGTACAGGACCATATTATCGCCCAGCGAGAACTTCTGAGAAATTGCTTTTTCTGACTGAACTCTGGCTTTGTGTAAATCCATAATATTTTGAACTACATCACTAAGCCCTACAGTAAATCCTATGCTGAACATTTCAAGGCAGTATTTTATTTTTTCAGCGAAGAAAATTGAAACTTCTTCCAGAAAGACATCATCAGGGATATAGGACTGAGTATATAGAACACAGCACATTTTTTTAATGCCACGCATCAGAAAAAAATTGAAGCCTGTAAGTTCCAGATCCGTTTTCAGTTGCTCAAATAGTGAAAAAACATTGTATGTGCTGTAATCATCCGATTGTATCATTGCCACAATGTACTTTCCGGAGGCAAAATCGCATATTTTCAGTTGTTCATCCGAAGTAATTTCATTATCAAGCAAATCCGAAATAATCTTTTCCCGCAATAATGGAATCATGTTTTTTATTTTGCTTTCCATCTCCATATGGAGCTGAATTTTCTTCTTTTCCAATGCTATGGAACTAATTAATTTGCTGAGTGTTGCTTCCAGCTTTTCCGGACTGATTGGCTTAAGCAGCAGCTCGTCCACTCCATAATTAAGAGCTTTTTGAGCAACTTCAAAGTTTGCATACGCAGTTAGAATGATGATTTTTGTAGCTCGTCTGGCTGCACGGATGCTCTCGATCAATTTGAGGCCATTTTTCTTGGCCATGCAAATATCCGTAATAACAATGTCAGGATGCTCACTTTTAAACAGGGCTTCTGCTTCTTCGCCATCATAGGCATTTCCAACAACACACGCTCCCAGTCTGTCCCAATGGAGAGTTTCCATTCCCTGGTGAACAATGTTTTCATCATCTACAATCAACACCTTATACATCAAACACCATCCTCCGGTTCTGCTTTTCTATCTATTGAAACAGCATTCCACTACATTAAACAGTATATCTCACTGCACTGTCTCTTGTCCAGTCATTTTCATTATAATTTCTCCTTTGTGTTACAGAAATCGGCAAATTTCCTCTACTTCAGGCATAGAGTTGATAGCGCCTTTTCCCGTAGCAGTCAAAGCCCCTGCAATATTGGCGAAGCACACCAACTTTGTCAGTGTCTTTTCGCATAAATGATCCAAGTCTGCAGACTGCGTCAGCAACCCATGAAGGAACGCCCCCAAAAATGCATCACCTGCGCCGGTTGTATCCTTAACCTCCACCCGGATCGTATCACAATGGCCGTGAAGGTCACCCGCAAAAAAGTCTGCCCCAAGAGCTCCCCTGGTCACAACCAGTATCCGCATTCCTTTTTTCTGCAGGATCCTGGCACCGGCTGCGAGATCCGTCTCTCCGGTCAGAAATACAAGTTCCTCGTCAGAAACCTTTACGAAATCTGCCAGATCCATGGCCTCCAGCATTGTTGTGCGGGCAACATTTTCCTCATTCCATAGTAGCGGACGATAGTTAGGATCGTAGCTGATCCACGCCCCTGCCTGTTTAGCCTGTGTCACAGCATACAACGTGCTGGATTTGGAAGGTTCTGCCGTTAGTGAAACCGAACCGAAATGGAGAATTCGGCATGAGTGGAGAAGGTTTTCAGAAATTTCGTTTTTTTGCAGCATTATATCTGCGGACTGATTCCGATAGAAAGTAAAAGACCGATCTCCGCTGGCATCCAATTGGACGAACGCCAAGGTTGTTGGATAATCTGGACTCACGATCAATCCAGAAACATCCACACCAGCATCTTCCATGGTTTTCTTCAGGAAACTACCGAAAGCGTCCCTGCCCACCTTGCCAATGAATGCAGTTCTGTTTCCCAATTTTGCAGCCATAGCCAGCACATTGGCAGGTGCCCCGCCCGGATTGCGGCTCAGTAAAGCCATCCCTGTGCTATTTTGCCCTTCTGTTACAAAGTCGATCAAACTTTCCCCAATTGCTACCACATCAAACATAAAAGTTCCTTCTTTCTTATAATATTCACTGAATAAAATTCACAAAGATCCACAGCATTATTTTGCTGTGGATCTTTGACAATGTCAATTCTTCCTCCTCATGTTCTGTCCCGCGGACATCCTCAGAAGCTACCAGCTATACCGAAAAATTTCGTGATGTTTCCACATATGAAGACAGTCAGCCCTTAATACCACTGGTAGCAATGCCCTGTACATAGTATTTCTGGAAGAACATAAACATGATCAGCATTGGCAAAGATGCCAACACCAACGCTGCCATAATCGGTCCATAGTAAACAGGGGGTTCTGCGAAGAAGGTCTGCAGGCCCAGCTGAACCGTACGCATACTCTTCTGGGTTGTAACCAGAAGAGGCCACATAAAGTCAGACCAATATGCCACAAAATCGAGAATCAATACCGTAGCAAATACCGGGAAGCAATTGGGTACCACTACCTTTGTGAAAATCCGAATCGTTCCGCAACCGTCGATCTGAGCTGCTTCAATCAGTTCATCCGGTACGTCTAAAAAGAACTGACGGAACAGATAAATATCGAAGCATTTAGCAATAAACGGAATAATCAATGCCTTATATGTATCGATCCAATTAAATCCGGCAATAATATAGAACAAACTCAGAATAATACTCTCTAGTGGAAGTACCATCAGTGATAAAATAACCGACAGTAGCAGGCCAGACCCTCTGAACTTCAATTTAGCCAAAGCATATCCACAGAGGGAATTTACGACCAAACTGCAGAATACCAAAATTGTCACATAAAACATACTGTTAAAAATATACTTTGGCATTAGGGTTCGCTGGAAAACCTCTTTATAATTGTCCAGGGTAAAATCGGTAAACATGAATGCCTGAAGGCCCTTGGACATATCTGAGAATATGTTTGCTTCCGGTTTGAATGAAGAAACAAACATCCAAATCAGGGGCAGCAAATAGATAATAGCCAATACAGTATTAATCACATATAGTGGAAGATTTCTCCGCTTCTCACGTGTATTCAGTAGCTTCATATTTCCTCCTTACTGTGCCTTCGTTACTTTTTTAATAATAAATGAAAGTCCCACAACAATCAAGAAGAACAGGATCGAGCCTGCCGACGCATAGCCGATATCCCGGAACTGGAAACCTTGCTGATACACAAAATAAATCAGTGTTTTTGTAGATTCCTTGGGGCCACCTTGGGTCATTACATAGGGCTGCGTAAACAGCTTCATGGCATTGATTGTAGTAATCAGCAGTACAAAAATCAATACATTCTTGATTCCAGGCAGTGTGACATGTATAAACTGCCGGAATTTTCCGGCTCCGTCCATTTCTGCAGCTTCATAGAGATTTCTGGGAATCACCTGTAGACCGGCCAGCAAGATCATCATCTGGTAGCCTGCACCCTGCCAGCCTGACATAAAAATAATAGAATTCATGGACGAATCTGCACTCCGCAGGAAATCAGACGTCGGTAATCCCAATTTGCTCAGCAGGGCATTGAGAAGTCCCTGTGTGGGATTGGGGTTATAAATAAATGTCCACAGAATGGCAACGACCGTAATGGAGGTCACCAGAGGGGCAAAATAAGCCGCACGGAAAATGCCAATGCCTTTGATACTTTTCTTTACAAGCAAAGCCAACAGGAATGCCAGCGTAACCTGATACGGCACAACGATTGCCGTAAAGTAAAAGCTGTTTCCCAGTGCCTTGTAAAAGCTGGGATCCTTCAGAATGCTGGCATAATTGGTAAGGCCGCTGAACTTTGCCGTTGCTGGTGACAGCAGATTAAAGTCCATAAAGCTGAAGCCAAATGTCAGCACAATCGGGAGAAACAAAAATAGTCCCAGTAAAATAACTGCAGGCAGTACAAAAAGCAGTACTGTTTTATCCGATCGTTTCCGGTCTCTGGACTTGACCAGACTGACATTTTTTGTCATAAACGATTCCTCCTTATCTCCAATTCATTATTGCGTTTCAAATTGTCTGCCTTGGCAGCCCGTAGCCGGTCAGCCGTTCCAAATCCGGTCCAAGGTATCTACACGGCAGTTCATAGCCTGCTTCGCCTGAAGCGAGATCCTCATCTCTGGATTGCTGAAGTAATAGCGGCGGTTGAAGCTCTCCTGACCATCATTCAGAAATATTTCAACTAGCGCACGGTCCATAAAGATCTGTACCTTTTTGAGGCTGCCGATCCGGCAGCTGCAGTCATTGTCGGCACCGCAATGCAGATGAGCCGTTCCATTCTGATACCGCAGAGAAACAGCTTCCTCACCCTGTCTGGTCAGCTCCAGGCAGAACGGCTGATCCATGATCTGATCCAGGGTCAACATATAGCAGTTCGTCTGATGCTCTGTTACCTGTAGTTCCGTCACTACTTTGGCATCTGCCAGATTCTTCTGAACCAGGCTCATGATCTCGGGTACCGGGTTGCTGTACAAATGTCCATCCACTACATGCAGCTCTCTGGGAATGGAAATCGATCCGTTGGAGCCGTCAGGTTCTGGAATGTGCGTCTGGGGGGAGTCATTATTCCATGCGTAGAGGATTCGTCTGCTGCCCCTTCGGAAGGATTGAGCCGCATAAAAATCCTGTCCCCAGTCAAGGATACCATGGTTTTCCAGGTGGAAGCTGTCATCTGCAAAGCTGCCAATATAGTAACAGGTGACGCGTCTTGTCTTGCAGGCAGAACCCTGAGGCACTTCGTCACTGGTGACATAGCCGACAATCAGGACCGTCTTGCCGTCCAGTTCGAAAATATCAGGGCACTCTGCAATGGCATAGTGGGGATCTGGATCTTCCAGAAGTATCTTGCTGTATTCCCAGTCCTGTAAATTATAGGAATTATACAGCATCACTGCGGGCTTATCGTCTACCTTGCCTGCTACCACCATTCTCCACTTTCCGTCGATCCACTCGACCTTCGGATCCCGAAAATCATAATATACGCCACGAGGGGTTGCGGTGATCAGGGGACGCTCATTTACGAAGTGGACACCGTCATAGGTTTCTGCAGTGCACTGCCACTGACGCTGCCAGCCGCGGTCTTTCCGGCCGATATGTCTCGTAAAGACAAACTGAATATGATCCTCCTGCACCACAGCACAGCCCGAATATGCGCCTCCCTGATACTCCTCCAGGCTGATCAAGTCAACCTGCGGAAACAGCACAATGGGCAGATGGGTCCAGTGGACCAGATCCTGGCTCACGGCATGACCCCAATAGGGATTTCCCCATTTCTGTCCCACGGGATTGTACTGATAAAACAGATGATAATAGCCCTGGAACCAGCATACACCGTTGGGATCATTCAGCCAGTTGCGGGTAGGTGCGAAATGGAACTGGTTGCGGTAAGTCTGTGTATAAAGATCTGCCAGATTCTCTTTTGTATAAAGCTCCAGCGTCTCACCGAATTTCGCAAACATTACACCGTCGCGCAAGACATCGTAATTTCCGCAGAAATAGGCCAGCTCCACGGCACAATCCTGTACGCCGATCTCATACTGTGTGTTTTCTTTCAGCTTTAAGGTGCATGGCTCATAGTCGTCAAATTTAAAATAGAATGTCTGCGTATGGCCTTCATCGCATGCTCTGACCCATACGGATCCGACACGGGCTGCTCCTCTTTTCGCCAAAACGAACATTTGTGTGTATTTTCCAGAGCTGAAAGAATAGGTTGTAGTATCCATATGTTCCTCCTGTATATCAATATGTTTGAAATGATTGCAGAAAACTCGAGTCTGAAATATAAAAATGCCGTGGCAGTTCCTATACTGTACGATGGTTACTGATGTGTTCCATCTGACTTTTGGGAAACTGCCACGGCAAAACTGCCACATATTAAAGACTTTGCGAGTAAAATTTACTTAGTCGCCTTTACATATTGGGCATCCACGAACTCAGCCAGAGCGTCCAGACTCTCCTTGGGATCAGAGCCGGTGAAAATATCCAGCATGGTCTCAGAGAACTTGGGGGAGAGGACCGTATACACAGGAGTACGGGGACGGGGCACTGCAGCCTCGAACAGCTGAGTCTTAAACGCATTGAGGGGCTCGCTATCCCACTTTTTATTGTCCTGATAGTTGGAAATACGGGCACCGGGGAAGCCGCTCTCATCCATGTAAACGCGGGTAGATTCGCTGTTAGTAAGGAAATCAAGTGCTACGAATGCTGCCTCAGGATCCTTGCAGTCACGGGTAATGCCAACAGTCCAGCTACCGCAGGGCGCTGCCATCACGCCGTTGTCAGGCTTTGGCATATAGGTAACACCCCAGTTGAGGTCGGGATAGTTCTTTTCAATACCAGCAATCTCTGCAATGTTGGCCAGCCACATAGCTGCCTTGCCATCCTGGAACTCGGTAGGAGTCGGATCGATATTGGCCAGCTTTTCATTGAAGAAACGCTGCAGATAGGTAGCAGTTTCCACGCCCTTGGCGTTGTTGATGTAACCGTTGCACTTGCTGCCGTCTTCACTGGTGAAGGCGCTGCCGTTTCCGACCCAGAAGGAGGAGAATACATAGGGAATGCCTTCGCCTTTATCGAGGATCAGCTTGATACCGACAACTTCAGGTGTGCTGACCTTTTTGGCCATTTCATAGATTTCAGACCAGGTATAAGCATCATCGATGCTTGCAGGAATGCGGAAACCGTTGGCCTCAAAAATATCCTTATTGTAAAAAAGGCCGCAGGTAGCTTCATTCAAACCGATCGCATACAGCTTTCCCTCATAGGTGTTCTGAACCAGAAGAGACGGCATCATATCCGCTTTGCTCTCAGCGGTCACATAGTCATCCAGAGGAATCAGGAGCCCGTTGGACACATAGTTTGCTAGATTAGGGCCATCCAAAGCCAGAATATCAGGCAGCATATTGGCAGAGGCTGCAGTATTGACCTTATCCTCATAGGCATATGCATTGCCTCTGGGGATCCACTCATAAACCAAATTATACTTGCCCTCGTAAAGCTTGTTGAACTCTGCAACTCGCTTCTCAAGAGGATCCGTCATCAGTTTCTTATCCATATACCAGAAGGTAATGGTCTGCTCTCCATCGTCAGTAGTCTGCTCATGTGCTGTCTGTTCTATTCCGCAGGCAGTCAGTCCCAAAACCAAAAGCAGTGCTAAGGTCATCGATAAAATCTTTTTCATTGTTATTTTCGTTATTTTCCTTTCTCTGCAGGCTCTGCAGGTTTCAGCGATATTATTGGTTGTTTTAACGGTTTTTTGTTCTGTGAGTCGACTTCACTTGGTGGTTTTATATTATCAATTTGTGTCCTAATCTTCAAGCGAATAATTTGACATCTTTTATTGAAATTTATGTCATATTTTTCGTTCCCACTTATTTTTATATTCTGGTATAATATAATTGATATAAAAAATTATTTTTTTGTGCCCATATTATACATAATAAACAAAAGGAGTTTTCTCATTATGTTGACATCGCTAAAAAAGAAATTTATGCGTTCAAAGATTTCCAAGCAGCTCTTTATCTTCTGCATTCTCATTTCTCTTATTCCTTTGTCTTTCACCGGTCTGATTACCACATCATGCTTTACAAAAATGCTACATAAACAAACACAAGTTTACATCAATCAAATGATTCTACAACTCAGTCAAAATATAGATGCCACCATTCAGCAAAATACCAATCTAGCCAGTTCGATCCGAAACGACCTTCAAGTTCAAGCTCACTTAATAAAACTAAGTGAAGAACCTGAACTTATTTCCCCTTCTGACAAATTTCGTTTTGAACAGATCCTCATGAGTAAATATCTTTATGGTTTCATCCGCGATATTACGGTCTTCGATCAGAACGAAAATATCATTGCCTCTGTACCATATCTGAAAGAACCTACTATTCTGTCCTATCAGCAGGCCAAACAGGCTATTACCGAAGGCGAAAACTGGTTTTTTGATAGTGAACATCATTTAATCTACTATGTCAACGAAATTTATAATGCGAAAAGTTACATGCCCATCGGTATACTCTCCATCTGTTTCTATGAAAATATAATCAACGAGCAGATCTCCAAACTGAATTTTAATGATATGGGAAAGATTTATGTTCTAGATGACACCCTGGCGCCACTCTCTAATTACCCTTTCCATGATACACCAGAAATTGAAGAAGTCATCCGTTCTAAAAAAAATACATTTAGTTGGGGTGGGAAAAGATACACAGCCTTTTCCCACGATGTAAACTCCACTGGGTGGCATGTACTGGGGGTTGTATCCATGGAACAGCTATACAACCTCTCCTCGAATCTGATCTTTATTTTTCTAATTACAATGACCATTACTTTGATTTTTTCGGTCCTGACTTCTCTGTTAATTTCTCAAAAATTCACACGGCACATACACATTCTCCTAAATGCCTTCAAACAGGCATCTGATGGAGATTTAAATGTTACCGTTGATGCCACCACACCGAACGAATTCGGGCAACTAAATCGGCATTTTAATCAGATGATCCAGAAACTCAATAATCTAATTCAACGCGTATATCAATCCCAGCTGCTGCAAAAACAGAGTGAGCTAAAAGCACTACAAGCACAGATTACGCCACACTTTTTGTATAACACCTTGAACAGTATCTCCTGGCGAGCACAACTCCAAGGATGTAATGATGTATCTGCTATGTGTGTTGCACTGGCTACCTTATTGCGTAAATCAATCGGAGATAAATCCCCTTTTATCTCTATTGCAGCTGAAATGGAATATCTAAATTCTTATCTTACCATCCAAAAATATCGGTATGGTGACAGAATTAAAGTACTGCTGGATATCTCGCCCGAACTCCAAAATTTCTACATTCCAAAACTGATTCTGCAGCCCATTGTTGAAAACTCCTTTGTGCATGCTTTCAATGACAGCTCAGACGGTTATATTTTTATCAAAGGTGTAATCCAGAATCATGATATTATTTTGACGGTAAAGGATAACGGGTCCGGTATTCCTGCTGAAAAAATTGCCTCTCTGCTGGACTCAAATCCACAAAATGGAAAATACTCTGCTATTGCCAATGTCAATAACAGAATCAAATTACTTTTGGGGGACAACTACGGAATTTCAATTCAGTCCAATATAGGACACACAGCAATATATGTCACAATTCCCCAGCAGACAGCTGATGATGTTAAGAAATATAATCTTATGATAGATAATCTTGGACTTAGCTAGGGCGTATCTGAAAGCAGACAAAGATTGTGCTATTTGGCCAAAAGCCAGATGGCGGCCAGCAAAACGAATGCAAAAACGAGGCAGCCATCGAGAGGGACATAAACTGTCCTACAGCCGCAAACATGTTCGCAAATCCTACCTCGGCCTGGTAAAATCCAAGAAGTGAACCGCTCACACAGCGCCACAGTGGCCAGCGGGGATGCAACAGCCCCGCTGGCGAATGGGTAAGGATTTGTCCCAACAAACTATGCTCTTTCTGGATGTCCTCTAATATCTTGTTCGGACCATTTGGGAAATTCGTCAGATTCTTCAGAAAAGAGACTCAGGACCTCTCCTTTGGCCTGTTTGGTGTTTTGCTTGTTGCGGGCATACTTGGTATCCGGAAAGCGGCGTGTCAATATCCTATCCGCCATCTGCCTCCTGGAAATGCAGGCCATGGCGTATAAAAAAGCACTTGGAGCTGTCAGGAATGGAGCCCGAGCATCACCTTCTGAATTTTTTTGGCAAACACGAACACTTTTTTCTTAATCCCGTTGACAGAAACTGCTGCTCATGCTATACTCTTATCAAGAAAGCAAACTTTTGTTTGTAAATAATCAACTGAAGTAGATAACAAATCAATATTTTGATAGCTGTGCTGTGGAGCCGCCTGATTGGTGAGTCTTCCTAATGCCGTATGATCGGATGTTCCCGAACCGGGAGCATCTGAGTGATTGGCATGGGATAAGAACTCTCCGTCATGCGGCTCCATTTTTATCATGTCTTTCCGTTGTTTTGCACCAGCAGAGACCGGAGATTCTTTTTCCCTGATATTTTCATTATTTCCCCCCCTGTGCAGACAAATTAACCGGCGTTTTGGGGGCTTGGCATAAAAACATACAGCCCCCCTTATTCTGCAGGAAAAATCGCTTGCACTGCAACGCTTTTTTCTGTCAATTTGTCTACACTGCCGCCTGTTTTTTCTGTACTGAGAATCAGCAGGTTATGTCAAACTTACTGCGGCAAGAGTGCGTATTATCTATGAAAAGGCAGACAGCACACCTACTCGTCTTTCTGTCGTTTTTCGGGTAGATCTTGGCGTATTTTCTCTTCTGTACGCCCACAAAAGGCAAGGGGTGGTATCCCATTCATCCTGGCAGAAAAAGCTATTGCAGGCCCTCTCAGCCGGTTTTAGCCGGGTGCAGATCTAGGGATAGATCTAGGTGCATTCTGTGTACGACTTTGCCATCCCCTTTCCTCTGCTCTGGGGCCCCCTCGCCGCCCTCACTGTCAACAGAACGGTTCACCAAAGGGAACCCCTGTTCTCTTACCGCCGAACGCATACCGTGTGAAAAGGAATATCAATTCTTTGCAAACTTTTCGGTTACCAGGGGCCTAAAACGGTCATTGTGGTCACTAATATTGAGAGCAATTTCTCCTTCCCCTAAAATTTCTCTCTGCCCGCCAAAACAGGGGCTAAAATTGGGCCAAAAACGGCGTTATATGAGAGGGCTTTCCATCAGTCCGCTCACGAGCTTTGATGCTTCTATAACCATGTCATCAAAATATTTTTGACTAGTACACAACAAATAGTTAAAAAATGCCCGTTGGAAAGTGGAGGATTTTTCCCATCCGCAACTTTACAGCAGCGGAAAGGACAAGGTAACAAAGAAATGGAGGTACGGTGTCCTCTTACTGTCTTGGAAGGGGCCATTCCAGCTGTTCGACATACAATTGATGGCTCTTGAAGAATATTTACAAAAAATTTACATTAAAATCCATGAAATAGGGTTAAAAAAAGGGCCGCAAACAGGCGATTAGTGAGGGGACATTTATTCGGTACGCTCACAGACTTTGGCAACGGAATCATCCTGCTGTCAAATAATATCCACCTGGGATTTTTCCACAGTGTACTTGAAGTTCCCTTCTTAAGGGTGCAGAACATACGTCCTTGAATCAGTCCTTTCCAGCTGCTTATCAACGATGGCAACTACTATCTTTTGGCGTTCGATGACTACTCCAAGGAAATGCGAACCTATCGTGTTGACCGCATGAAGGATATTCGTTTTACTGGTGAGCCAAGAGATGGCGATGAAGAGTTCAAGCAGATCGACCTCAAAACCTACACCAAACGAGTTTTCTCCATGTACGGCGGCGAACAAAAACTCGTGGAGATTCGCTTCATCAACCCGCTCCTGGACGCAGTTGTTGACCGCTTCGGCACGAAGGATGTTCAGTATGCCAAGGTGGATGAAACCCACTTCAGCGTCACCGCAAAAGTTGAAATCAGCGACCAATTCTTTGGCTGGATTTTGGGATTTGGCAAGAAAGCAAAGATTCTGTACCCTGATGCAGTGCTTGACCAATTCAGAGCGTACATGGATAAGATTCGAGAGATGTACTAAACAAAAATGCTCCTACCACAAAAAGGTAGGAGCATTTTACTCTTCGGTAAACTCAAGCACATCGTTTGGTGTGCATTTTAGGACAGAGCAAAGTTTTTCGAGCGTATAAATTGTGATTGATTTGTTGTGCTTCAGGTTGTTGATTGTGTTCGGACTGAAACCCAATTTATAAATCAGGGTGTAAGTTGTGATATTTCGTTCTTTCATGGTTTTCCAAAGAGGCTCGTAACTAACCATAAACAACCCACCCTTCGAGAAGATGACAATATTATCTTCTGTAAATTGCCACTTGAACATACTCAAAGATGTGTCTATAATGTAAGAAGGTGAAGCGATGCAAGGAGGAATTGTCAATGGAATGGTTGGAAGCGAACCCTTTGCCTGTTGAGTGCGAGAATTGCCAAGAAGAGGATTGCTATAATTGCGACCACGCTGGAAAGCGTTGGTATCTATCCGAAGAGGACGAATTGCGAGTTCGCCGGAAAGGACTTGTGAAAGCGGTCGAGCGTTTGCAGCGTCAAATCAAAGAAATCGACAGGAAGTTGTTGCCCTTCACCGAACAGCAAAAAGCAGCCTTGGAAGGTCAAATCGAAATGACCTATGATTTGTTTTGGGAATGCCTGCAAGTCTGCTTTGACGCTGACAACATGGACAGATATTACAGAACAAGTAATCGGAGGAAGTACCTTCACGAACTGCCATGTAATCCCTCAGAATGCCAACCATTGCAGAACAGAGGGGAATGACCTGAACCTTGCCGTTCTTCGTGTGTCTGAGAACAATCTGCTTGCGGCTCAAGTCTACATCCTGATTCTGAATGTTGCGAACTGTAGCAGCCCGACAACCGCTGTTCAGAAGGAAGTTCACGATGACCCAATTGCGATACTCACAGAACTTACAATCGGCTTCAGGCTTCTTCAGGAGCGTCATGAGTTCGTCATCACTGTAGGTTTCCTTCACAGTTTCGGATGCCTTGTAGATTTTGAGATTGGTTTTTGTGTAGCCCTGTTCGTTACACCAAGAGAAGAAGACCTTCAGCGTTCGTGTGTAACTGTTGATTGAGCTGTCGGACAAGCCATCCTCACGCATCCTCAGAATCATCTTGTCAAGGTCTTTGGAAGTTATCAAAGAGATGTTAGAATCCACATCCAATCTCTTTGAAATTGCGTTGAAGTGTTGTTCGTAAGTTCTGAGCGTCTTGTCTTTGACTCCTCGTGCGGCAGCCGAAGCGAGGTAAAGGGTGAAAATCTCAGAAAGTTTTGTTTCTTGGGTTTTTCGCATGGTTATTCTAGCCATAATTGCACCTCTTGAATACTTCAAAATTCAGAGAAATACAAGCGGTCTAGTCCTTGTAACCCAGAGTCCAAAATCAAGCAAAAAATTCGGAAAATAAAAGAAAAACACCGAAAACCCTTGAGTTCTCGGTGTTTTGGTGGAGATAAGCGGGATCGAACCGCTGACCTCTTGAATGCCGGTAAGGAATTACTGTATCACACCGCTGGTTACAAACTTCTCTTCATCCTGCATACTGGGTTGCGTGTGGGCGAAGCTTTGGCGCTGACCTGGGCAGACTATGACGATTACAGCAAAACTATTCTGATCGACAAGAACATGGTCTATGTAGACGGCGAGAAGATCACCCAGACACCGAAAACTGAATCCGGCGAGCGTGTCATTGTTCTGAATAAGCAGGCCGTGATGGATTTACAGATGCTTCGCAAGCAGTTTGATGAACAGTCCGAGGTTATCAATAAGCGGATGGCAGAAGAACTCCGACAGGCAGAGGTGGACTATGCCGGTCCGGAGCAGAAGTCTGCCAAGCGTGTCATCAAAGAAAAATACGATGCAATCCGCCGGGAACACAAGTATATCTGCGGATCCTCCAACTTCCCCTTTGGCAGTGGTGTCAGTTGCAGTACCAGCCAGGGACATCGTAAAATCTGCAAAAAGATTGGTCTAACTCACACCGTCACCGTCCACGGCCTTCGTCATACTTATGTGACCCACTATTACATCAAGCACAAAAATGATCCCGACTTCGACTTGGCTACCTTCTCCAAATCCATCGGTCATTCCAGTATCCGTACCACTATGGAGATTTATGCACATTTGGATATGACCCAGAATCGTTTTGTACAGCGGTCCATGGAAGATTTGAAGGATTTTTAAACTTCTTTGCCACGGCACTACTCCAATCAGCTGAGATTCGCCTAGAGAATCAACGATAAATCACGTTGCACACCCAAATTACTACATTTTTACAACATTTTTGAGTTCCGATATGATATGAGAAAGTCAAAAGCAGTCCCGATGAGGCACGAAAAATGCCTTTTTCGGGACTGCTTTTTGTTTGTCTGCCATTTCGTCCAAAACGTGTTCTTCCGGTAGACAAACATATTTTGCTGTATGTAATTATAGTGCTCAACTGGCTTAATGATGGGCATATGTCACGCTTTTGACGAAAAAAGTGGTTGCAGCGCAACCACTATTTCTGATAGATGGGCATTGGGAATACAAACACCTTACCTGTCAAAATTCTTCAAGTAAAAGCGTGACAAATGTACTTGATAAAAGGCTTGTGCGGAATGATTATCTGTGAATGTACATCCGAGTCATATCAGGTTCGCCGTCACCCTGTACCATGCACAGGAATTCCCAGCCGTACCGCTCATAGAAGCTAACATGGTCAGTCACCAGAAAGGCAGGAGAGATACCTTTGGCGCGTAGATCTTCGACTGCCATATACTCGGCAATTATTTCACTCATACAATTCAGGGCGGCGTAAGGATGGGTAGAAGTGGGCGGAACGCTTATTTCCGAGGGTTCGAAACGAGGCGATCAGATCTTCGTCAATCTCACAGACCAGGAGGAATGCCTTGCCATCAAAGCAGGCGGAAACGACTTCTCCTCTGGGACCGGTGACCAGACATCCGCCGCCGAAGCTCGTATTATCCCATAAATTACAGCAAGCCATGTAAATGCGGTTGTCATAGCTTCTGGCCGGGATATATTTGCTCCAGATTTTTTCTCTGTTACCGGAGATGCGCGGCACCGCATGGGGTGCGAAAACCACCTCAGCCCCCCTTAAGGCCAGAGTTTGGGTGATTTCCGGATAATGGGTCTCCACACACAGCTGAATGCCGATTCTGGTTCCATTGGTCAGGGAAAGGATCTTCAATTCCTTTCCGGGAGAAAAGACTGTCTTTTCCCGTTGACCCAAATGGGTTTTGCGGTAGTAGTCCCGGGTACCATCTTTTCGGAAAAGACCGTGGGTAATATAAAAAGAATCATCTGATTTTTCCATAAATCCTACCAGAATGTCGATGGCATTTTCCGTGGCGATTTTGGATACCTGCTGCAAAGCGGGAGCGTTTAACGAAATTGCGTTGCATACAGCTTTGTCAGGACGATATCCTGTGAGATAACATTCCGGGAAGCAAATTACTGAGCATCCTCTTTGTGCTGCTTCGCTTGCATATTTTTGCGTTATTTCCAGGTTGTTCGACAAATTTTCATGGGCGCATTCCTGGACAACAGCGATTTTGATCATACTTCATTCCTCCCAGGGAAAAACCAGCTTATTTTTTCCTGAAGATCTGCGTGCTTCAGATATACGATATTAAACTCCCGGACAATCTGTTCTCCTCTGATTGTAAACTTTGCAATGTTAGGATCACTGTCTGCCAATACTTCGTATACGAACGAAACGCCAAATCCTTTTTTTACCAGATCAAGAATCACAGGGAAGCTGGAGATACAGATCTGCCGCTTAAACCGGTCAAGGGATTCGTTGTAACCCTGCAACTTCTGCTCCAGGATTGCCCGGGTACCGGAGCCCGCTTCCCGGTGAATAATGGTTTCCTGAAACAGCTCTTCCAATGAAACCTCTTTTCCGGCAAATGGATGATTTTGCGGACAGATACCCACAAAGGGCTCCTTGCGAAAAAGCTGGCTGTCAAACAGGGAACGGTCAAAATAGCCTTCGATCACCGCGAAATCCAGCTGATTCTCGTCCAGCATTTTCAGCAAATGCTCTGTGTTATCCACAACCAGTGACAACGCATGATCTTCCTTGCTTAAATACCGCTGGATATCCTCTTTCAGCACATAATCGCCGATTGTTTTTGTGGCACCGATCTTCAACTCCCGGACCGTACTGCTGAGTTTATCACGCAAATGCTGATCCTGCAGGCGTATAGCCCGGGCATACTGCTCCAATGTGATGGCCGCTTCTGTTTTCTGCAGCCGGGAATTCTGGTATGTAAACAGTTTGCAGCCGTATTCGCGTTCCAGAAAGTGGATCTGCTGTGTGACAGCAGGCTGTGTAATGCCAAGGGCATCCGCAGTTTTTCGATAATTCATTAACTGACACAAAAGCAAAAATGTGTCCACTCGACGGTCTACCATAAAGAACCTCCGTGATAAGATTATATGATCGATTCATAAATATTCTTTAAGTTGATTTTATCATGAATGCTATGCTATAATCAAGTAGAAATCGATATAAAAAGCACGAAACAGTGCTTTTTTGAAGAAGAAAGATAGAAATAACGGAGGTAAAGCCATGAGCGAAAACAAGAACACCATCAAGTGGGGTAAGTCTCTGGCAATTATCCTGTGCATCGTGGTCGGTGTACTGGCAAACGAGACCACTACCCTGCAGAAGGCCTGGTTCGGAAGAACCGTTATTGGCGGCCCCATGCTGGCGTTGTTGGTAACTATGATTATCTGCAATGTGCTGCCCAGCGTTTCCAAGGAATTCAAGGCAGGCACCACCTACTGCTCCAAGCAGTTCCTGAACTGGGGCATCATTGCAACCGGCGCGACTTTGAATTTTGCAGCAATTCTGGGTACCGGTATCCGTGCATTGCCCCTGATCATTTTCAACATCCTGCTGTCCTTCACCGTTGCATTGGTGATCGGCCGCAAGGTTCTGAAGGTATCTGAGAATACTTCCATCCTGGTTGGCGGCGGTACCTGCATCTGCGGTGGTACTGCGATCGCAACCCTGAGCCGTATCATCAAGGCAAAGGAAGAGGAAATTGCTTTCGCTATGGCTGCAATCTTCCTGTTTGATACCATCGCCGCATTCTCCTACCCCTACATCGGCCAGCTGCTGAATCTGACCGACAATCAGTTCGCATTCATCGCCGGTACTGCTATCAATGACACATCTTCTGTTGCAGGTGCACAGGCAACCTGGCAAGGTATCATTGGCAATGCTGATTTCAACGGTGCCCTGAATGTCAAGCTGGTTCGTACCACCATGCTGATCTTTGTTGCTCTGGCATGGACTCTGATCATGGCATCCCGCGCAAAGAAGAATGGCGAAGCTGACGCAAACGACAGCCCTCTGGCTGTTGCCAAGAAGACCTTCCCCATGTTTATCCTGTGGTTTGTGGTTATGGCCGGTCTGAACACTTTTGGCTTCTTCACCGCTACCGCTACCAGCGTTCTGAGCAAGCTGGCAAAGTATCTGTTTGCAGCAGCTCTGGCAGGCGTCGGCTTCAAAATCAAGTTTAAGGATGTCTTCTCCAAGGGTCTGAAGCCCATCGCACTGGGCGGCATCACCTGGCTGTGCGTTGCCATTGCTTCCTATGCCTTCGGCTTCCTGTTTGCAGGCTACATTGGCTAAGTACTGAACGGTTGCAGAAAACCGGAAAAATAAAAAAGGAGTTACTGATATGAACGTTGTTGTAATCGGCGGTGTTGCCGCCGGTACCAAGACCGCTGCCAAGCTGATGCGTCAGGATCGAAGCGCGAAAGTCACCGTTTACACCAAGAGCAAGGATATTTCCTATGCTGGCTGCGGCCTGCCCTACTATGTTGGCGGCAGCATCGAAAGCCGTGACGAGCTGATCGTCAACACCCCTGCAAAGTACACCGGCCTCACCGGCGTTGAGGTCAAGACCGAGATGGAAGCTGTGGGCGTTGACGCTGCTGCCTGGACCGTTACTTTCGCAAACGGCGAAGTCGTTTCCTACGACAAGCTGGTCATCGCTACCGGCGCTGCCCCCTTTGTTCCCAATGTGGCCGGTACGAACCTTCCCGGCGTATTCACCATGCGTACTCCTGATGACGCCATCGGCCTGCGCGCTTATGTGGACGAGAACAAGTGCCGCAACGCAGTTATTGTCGGCGGCGGCTTCATTGGTCTGGAGATTGCAGAGAACCTGCTGGCCAAGGGTCTGAAGGTTACTGTAGTTGACATGGCTTCTCAGGTTATGCCCAACCTGTTCGACGCTGAGGTGGCCGACTACATCCGTAAGCAGCTGCAGGCAAAGGGCATCCGTGTTGTCACCGGCGCAGGCCTCACCGAGATTCTGGGCAGCGACAAGGCAACCGGTATCCGCACCTCCGTTGGCAACTTCGACGGCGAAGCTGTTGTTCTGGCAATTGGCGTCCGTCCCGCTACCGCATGGCTTGCCGACTCCGGCATTGAGCTGAACCGTGGCACCGTTGTGGTGGATAAGTTCCAGCGCACCAATCTGAACGATGTTTACGCTGTTGGCGACTGCGCTCAGGTATTCAACCGTCTGACCGGTAAGGGTCAGTGGTCCGCCATGGGCTCTACCGCCAATATCACCGGCCGTCTGCTGGCCAAGAACCTGACCGGCGAAGCTGTTTCCTACGGCGGCTGCCTGGGCACCGGCGTTGTGAAGCTGGCTGAAGGTCTGAACGCAGGCCGTACCGGTCTGACCGAGGCACAGGCTAAAGAAGCAGGCTACGATGTGATCACCGTTACCTGTGTTACTGACGATAAGGCACATTACTATACCGACGCTTCCACCTTTATGACCAAGCTGATTGCTGACAAGGCAACCCATAAGCTGCTGGGCATTCAGGTTCTGGGTGCAGGTGCAGTGGACAAGATGGTTGACATTGCTGTCACCGGCATTGCCATGGGTGCTAAGGTTGAGGATTTCGATACGCTGGACTTTGCTTACGCACCTCCTTTCTCTACTGCGATCCATCCTTTCGTCCAGGCTTGCTACATTCTGGAGAACAAGATGTCCGGCGAGTACCAGACCATGACTCCCGCCCAGTATGCCGCTACCAAGGCAAAGGGCTACAAGGTCATCGATGTCAGCCCCGCTCCCTCCATCCCCGGTGCTCAGTGGATCGATCTGGCAAAGGTCACCGGCCCCATTGACGGCCTGGATCTGGATGCTAAGCTGCTGCTGGTCTGCGCTAAGGGTAAGCGTGGCTACTTCCTGCAGAACCGTCTGAAGGCATACGGCTACACCAACACCCTGGCTCTGGAAGGCGGTCTGTTCGCAAACCAGGTAAAGATTCAGTTCGAAGGCGGTGTTCTGCCTCCCGAGGAGATCAAGCGCGTCAAGGGTCTGGGCTGCCTGCAGGATAAGCGCTACCCCGACGTATTCAATGTTCGTGTCATTACTCGCAATGGTAAGATCACTTCCGATGAGCATCGTGCTGTGGCAGAGGCTGCAGAGAAGTTTGGTTCCGGTGCTGTTGCCATGACTACCCGTCTGACTCTGGAAATCCAGGGCGTCAAGCATGAGAATATTCAGCCTCTGATCGATTTCCTGGCTGAGCATGGCCTGTCCACTGGCGGTACCGGTTCTCTGGTTCGTCCTGTTGTCTCCTGTAAGGGTACCACCTGCCAGTACGGCTTGGCCGATACCTACGGTCTGTCCGAAAAGATCCACGAGAAGTTCTACATCGGCTACCACGGTGTCACCCTGCCTCACAAGTTCAAGATCTGCGTCGGCGGTTGTCCCAATAACTGCGCTAAGCCCAGCCTGAACGACCTGGGTATCATCGGCCAGAGAGTTCCCATGGTCGACTACACCAAGTGCCGTGGCTGTAAGAAGTGCCAGGTAGTGGAGTCCTGCCCCATCAAGATCGCTCAGGTCGTTGACGGCAAGATCAGCATCGATCCCAATGCATGTAACAACTGCGGCCGTTGTGCCGGCAAGTGCCCCTTCGGTGCATTTGAGGAATATCAGTACGGCTTTAAGGTCTATATTGGCGGCCGCTGGGGCAAGAAGGTTGCCCATGGCCAGCCTCTGACCAAGATTTTCACCAGTGAAGAAGAAGTTATGGATGTTGTCGAAAAGGCAATTCTGCTGTTCCGTGACGAGGGTATCTCCGGCGAGCGCTTTGCCGATACCGTCAACCGTCTGGGCTTCGACTATGTCAACGAGAAGCTGACCACCGGTACCATCGATAAGGAAGCCATCCTGAGCAAGACCGTTAAGGGCGGCGCCACCTGCTAATTTCATAGGAAATCAATCATCCCCCTGATTGGAAACTGCCGGACCGCGTAAGACGGTGAAAGGGCTTTGAAAGTTTCCCCTCAGGAGCCATTGCCTGAGGGGAAATTATGCCTTTTTGCCACAGCGGTCCTTTCTTTTTTCGTCTGTGTCATGATAAATTACTATTAACTTGAATGTTCGCCGTGAGGTTTATATATGAAACGAATGATAGCACTGTTGATGAGCCTGTTTTTGCTGACCGGTTGTGGCGCATCCGGAACGGCAGAAGCCGGAGGCGTGACCTTTACCGATGATCTTGGAAGACAGATCACCGTGGATAATCCTCAGCGTGTAGCAGCGCTGTTGGGTAGCTTTGCGCAGATTTGGCAGCTGGCCGGTGGTGAGGTGATCGCCACCGCAGACGATGCCTGGGATGATCTGCAGCTGGAATTGCCTGCAGATACAGTCAATCTGGGCAACACCAAATCTTTGAGCATGGAACTTCTGCTGTCCGCTGAGCCGGACTTTATTTTAGCCAGTACGAATACCCGACAGAATGTGGAATGGAAGGAAACCTTGGAAGCCACAAAGATTCCCGTTGCCTATTTTGATGTGGGCGATTTTGATGACTATCTGCGGCTGCTGAAGATATGTACCGATATCACCGGAAGAAAGGATTTGTATGAGGTCAACGGTCTGACCGTACAAAAGCAGATCGAGGCTGTTTTGGCGCAAAGTCGTCGGCGCTTGTCGGAAGAGGAAGCGCCTACGGTTCTGTGCATGGTGGCATCTGCTTCCAATATTAGCGCAAAGAACAGTAAAAATAATGTGCTGGGCGAGATGCTGGCATCTCTGGGTTGTGTCAATATTGCGGATTCTGAGAAATCCCTGCTGGAAAATCTGAGTCTGGAATATATCCTGACAGCAGATCCTGACTATATTTTCATTGTTCAGCGGGGAGACGATACTGACGGCATGATGGAGAAAATTGCTCTGGAGCTGGAAAGCAATCCTCTGTGGAGCCAGCTGTCAGCGGTGAAGGACGGCAGGGTCTACATCATGGAAAAAAACCTGTATAATTTAAAACCCAACCACCGTTGGGGAGAAGCCTACGAAAGATTAGAGGCGATTTTAAGCAATGAAAAGTAAGAAAACCGTCATTGGGGGAGCACTGCTGCTTTGCGTGGCTGCAGCGCTGCTGAGTATTTGCCTTGGCTCCGTGAAACTGACCTTGAACCAACTGTACAGCGCACTGCTTGCCGGTCCCCAGGAAACTGCCGGATTTATCTTCTGGTATTCCCGCCTGCCCAGAACGGCTGCCTGCCTGCTGTCCGGCGCGGCTCTTGCGGTGTCCGGTGCGGTGATCCAGATTGTGCTGCATAACCGGTTGGCTTCTCCCAGTATTATCGGTGTCAACGCAGGCGCAGGCTTGGCGGTAACGGTTTGCTGCGCTCTGGGTGCGTTATCCGGCTGGGCCATTGCCGGTGCGGCTTTTGCAGGTGCCATGGGTGCCATGCTTCTGGTTGTTTATGTAGGGCAAAAGACAGGTGCTTCCCGTACGACTGTGATTTTGGCAGGCGTTGCGGTCAATGCGATCTTAAACGCCCTTTCCGAAGCAGTGACCACCTTGATTCCAGAGGTTGCCATGATGAGTGTGGATTTTCGGGCAGGCGGCTTTGCATCCGTCTCCCATACCCGTCTTCTGCCGGCAGGGGTACTGATTCTTGCTGCAATGACTGCCTTGCTGCTTATGCACAATGAACTGGATGTTCTTGCACTGGGAGAGGACACAGCAAAAAGCCTGGGCCTGCCGGTGAAGCGAATGCGCACCGTATTTTTGGTGCTGGCGGCACTGCTGGCGGGAGCGGCGGTGAGTTTTGCGGGACTGCTGGGCTTCGTTGGCCTGATTGTGCCCCATGCGATGCGCAAGCTGACCGGCAGCGACAGCCAATATTTACTTCCTGTGTGCGCCTTGGGTGGCGCGGGATTTGTGACATTGTGTGATACGGTCTCCCGCGTGGTGTTTGCACCTTATGAACTGCCTGTGGGTATTTTGATGTCTGTTATCGGTGGCCCCATGTTCCTAATGTTGCTGCTGAAACGCAAAGGAGGGCACGCTCATGCTTGAAGTGAAAAGCTTAAGTGCCGGTTATTTGGACAAACATGTGTTGGAACATGTAGATTTTCGGATCCCATCCGAAAAAGTAACCGTGATCCTTGGCCCTAATGGCTGCGGAAAATCCACACTGTTGAAAGCCCTGTGCGGAATCATCCCAGCAGACAGCGGGCAAGTGGTACTGGATGGCGAGAATATCCTGACGCTGCCACAGCGACAGCTAGCTCAGAGGGTGGCATACCTTGCCCAAAGCCGCCAGGTTCCGGATATTACGGTGGAGCGTCTGGTTCTCCATGGCAGATTTCCTTATTTGGGCTATCCCCGCCGCTACCGAAAAGAGGACTATGCCATTGCGGATGCTGCTATGAAAACCATGGGTGTTGCGGAGTTGGCAGATGAGTTGGTGCAGAATCTCTCTGGCGGACAGCGGCAGAAAGTTTATATTGCTATGGCGCTGGTCCAGGATACGCCGGTGATCCTTTTGGATGAACCGACCACCTATCTGGATATTTCCCATCAGCTGCAGCTGATGCAGCAGGCGCGGATGCTGGCTGCACAGGGAAAGACCGTTGTTATGATCATTCACGATCTTCCCCATGCCTTTCAAACGGCAGACCACATGATACTGATGCGGGATGGAAAAATCGTAGCGGATGGAACGCCGGAGCAGATTTATGCATCCGGAATGATTTCTTCGGTATTTGGGGTACGGCTCTGTCGTACCGGTACAGAAGGCGGCTGGCGATACTACTGCGAGGAGAGTAAGCTATGAATCATTTTCCCATCAGCGTTAATTTGTCCGGAAAGACGGTTTATCTCATCGGAGACGGACCGCAAATCCGGCAGAAAGCAGAGAAAATGAAGCCTTTCGAGGCTGTATTGACCCATAAGCAGACTTTTACGGAAGCAGATGCCCGAACCGCGCCGGCTATGGTGATTGTGGGGGACACGGATGTTGCGAAAGCAGAAGAAATTGCTTCACTGTGCGGACAATACCGTATCCCGGTCAATGTGGTGGATGTGCCGCGGCTTTGCAGCTTTTACTTTCCCGGACTGATCACCAAGGGGGATCTGACCGTGTCCATATCCACGGGAGGAACTTGTCCTGCGGCTGCTGCGTGTTTACGGGAACGAATTGAGAATGCGATTCCGGATGGCACAGAGGATGTTTTGGAATGGGCGCACCAAAACAGGGAGCGACTGAAAAAACACCGTGTTTTGAAACAGGCAGTTACCAAAGCGTTCTCGTTAAACCGTCCGTTGACAGAAGAAGAAATCGGAGCGATTATTGGGAATCTGTAGGAGAATCTGCGGGTGCTTTTTGCTGCGGTGGAGATGATTTCTAAAAGCGTGATGTCATCACAGAAGAGCCCAAAATAATATTGTATATGGAGGTTATGCGTTTACGGAAATGTAGTCTCTAGTGTTGGCTTGGTTTTGCCCGCTTTATTTCACCATAAATTTCATAGAATTCCATCATCAACAGAAATTCAATTATTATCCACAGCTTTCGACTGGATATGAGTATTTTGAAAATTGCATCGCCAAAGCGGTGCGTGACGCATGAATTTCTATCGTTTTCATGAATGCGGCATATAAAAATCCCCACAGTCTTTTCTCTCTTACCGGAGGATCGACTGTGGGGATTTTTGCGTTTATGGTTCTGTGCATATAAACCCGTTTTTTCAGTTTGTGGGTACAGATGCATAAACGAGCTGGGATTGTAAAGGGACTGCAGGTTCCTTCACTTCTGGGTTTCCAATAGGGGTGAAAGCGCCCTGTTGGCACACGATTTTCCGTTGGAAAGTCTAGTGTGTTATACCTTTTGCGACCGTGGGTGGCTCAAAGGGGTTGACCGATGAAGGAGCAAGCACTTTGAGATGCCCACAGAACAGGCGGATTTTGCGAACCTTGCGGTTCGGAAATCTGAGAATTTGCTATGAGCAAAATTCGGCTGTTCGGGTGTAGGTGGCGCGGCGGAGCGGAGAGAATTTTGTGAGAAATTCTTATAGCGGAGCTGCATCACCGGGGGAGCAAAATGGTATATCACACCCCCGTCTTGCCGCAACAACGCATCCTTAGTTCCTCCCGAATGCCTCCGTCATTTCTTTCGGCAGTTGCGTCTTGTAGCTTTCCAAAATGATCTCTATCGCTTTCTTTGCGTACACATTGCTGATCGTGGTATCCCAATCGGCAAGTCGGACAATTTCCGTTGTCCCTGCTTCAAAGTCAAATTGAATCTCGCCCCATTTGCCGTCGCAGTCTGCCTGATACTCGTAGGTTGCGGTGGTGATTATCTTTTTCTTCCGGGTGACTTCCTTTTGCCGGACGGTCACGATCCGGATAGCATTATCCTCTGCCAGATTCCGGGCCAGCCGGTTCACTGCACGGTGGTAAGCCTTTTCCGCGCCGTTGGCTGTGGTGAACTCAAAGGTATCACCGATCTGATCAAAGGTTTTCCTTTTTCTCAGCGGTTCCACTTTTCCGCAAGTCATGCAGATAGCATTCCGGGCTTCCAGATAGAACTGTTCCTCCGTAGTGAGCCGGTCAAAGGCTTTTCGCACCGCCGATACATGAACCCGCTTCTGTAGAATCTCCGCATAGTTCCAGAAGTGGTCTTCTCCCACTTCGTTGACCACATCGCCGTCCTCATCAGTTAGAAGATATTCTTTCTGATTGCGAATGGTCTTGGCTGCCTGCAGAAATTTCTTCGCTGTTTTGGGCTTGCAGTTGTATTTCTTTATGAATTCTTCGGCTGGATTTTGCAGATTATTCAACATCCATGCAGCAGTACGGACCTTCTTGTAATAAGCGAGCTTTTTGAAGGACCAGCTCTCTTTCCGCATCTGACACTCCCGGATCGCATCGTAGATATCGTGATAGATATAGGTGGTGAACTCCGCATTCTTGGATGGATCATAGGTTTCCAATTTCTCCAGCATCATGTGAACACAGTTCATCTTCATGTCCATCAGCAGCTCCGGGTCGTACCGGATATCCGCATCCTGGGCAAGCGCCCCACGGATTACTCGGTTCAGCCTCGGCTCATATTGATGGAGGAAAAAGGAGAAGTATTGCAGATCTTTCTTTTCCAGAGCGGCGAGTATGTAATCGTTGAGATTCTCCATCTTGGGCGGTGCCGGATCTAACTGAAAAATCCGCTCCGCAATCTCACGGGTAAGGAGCATATTTTCCTGCCGAAAGCCCCTGGCCATGATGTAGTTGTCCATATTCCAGGTAAAGCCTTTCAGCAAGAAAATCACTCCTTCCCGTTATCGTTTCAGCAGCGCCAAAGCCTCCGCTTTGATGGCATCGGCCTGCATTTCTTTTTTATAGGTATTCTGCAAATAGGTGTTGTCCCGGAACGCTTTCGTTCTCTTTTCTTCTGCCAGCTTCATAATGATGACAGCAAGCTCCTTGTCCATGCTGCCCCGGTGGACAGCCTTGCTGACAGAATTTCTCCGGGTTTCGTATTCCTGCTTGATGGTGTGTCCCTTGGGATCTTCTTTTTCGCCTGCCTTGGCGCCCACGGAGCGGCAGGTTCTGCCTCTGGGGTCCTTGGGAGCCAGACCGTTACAGTATTTTGTAAGATACCCGTTGGTGGTCAGAAACCACCGGTTGCAGTTTAGACACCGCTTCGGGCCATGACCCCAGCGCAGTCCCTCAAAGAAATCTGCCCGGAGCATCCCCACAAAACTGACATAGTGCATCCTTTTTACCAGGAGGGCATGTCCCCTTTCCGGGTGCGGGATGGTCACATACTGTTGGGTCACATTGGTCATACTCATCCAGCCACCAGCATCCTGAAAGGTTGGCTCCTTTGGAAAATACTGTTGGAAGATTTCTGCGTAGCTGATGTCGATCCGCTTTTCTGCGCTGTGGATGTGTTCCGCAAAGGGCACCATGGTTTTCTTGAACTCTTTCAAAGAATACCCCAGATGGGCCAGCACCGGCAGCAGGCGGCAGAGTAGAATGCCGTCTTCGTATCGACCTTCCAACTGCTCCGTCAGCTTACCGGTTCGCTGAGCCTGAATAAAGGCATTGGCAATTTTCACGCTGTTGGGTACGAATGCTTTTTCGATCAGACCCCGGAACGCTGCCCCATTGAGATAGCTGAAAGGCTTGTGGGCCAGCATCAATTCCAGCAGCTTAAGGGCGCTTTGCCGTGCAGCGGGTAAGAGGGCAGGATCGCCCTTGCCGGAATTGAAAGTACCCATAAACTGATTCAAACCCTTGCACAGGGTTTCCATTTTGGAAATCACATCATCCGGGATGTTCAGCGCATGGCAGGAAAGGGTCCCTGCCGGAAATGTTTGCCCTTCGTAAATCACTTCCTCTTCCCAGAAATCCAGGGTCAGAACGCTGCTTTCTCCCGTGATTTTCTCTGCCATAGATGCACACCTCCTTATTGTGTTCCTATTATATCAAACGAATGTTCTAAAATAAAGTACTTTTTTATTTCGCTTACACAAAATATATCAATCACTCCGTCCAAAATAGCGGACAGTTCCCTTGTCCCGGAGTCGGTTTTAACCTGTCCCGGGTTCGGAGTGTATTTTCCGTTTTTAGACATAACCCAAGTAGGAGGACAAAGATTGCCTGCCCGGAGGGCAATCCCAGTCCTTACTATTTTTACGAAAGGGTTATGAAAATGACAATGTACGAAAAAATCAAGAAAGCTGTTTCCGTGCCGGAAGCAGCCAAAAGCTACGGCCTGACCGTAGGCAAAAACGGAATGGCCCGGTGTCCGTTCCACGAGGATCACACTCCTAGCCTGAAGCTGAACGAGGATTACTATTACTGCTTCGGCTGTGAGGCGTTCGGTGATGTGATTGATTTCACTGCAAACCTCTTCGGGATCAGCAGCTGGTCTGCTGCCAAGAAGCTGGCTATGGACTTCGGCCTGGGTGCCATCAGTTCCGACACAGAGCGGAGTTGGCCGGACGAGGCCGCTGCCGAGGAAGCCATTTCCGATCTGTCC
>UMAM01013124.1_pt1 | contig 36249 bp, 22 predicted proteins | sample 1963711 | NCBI WGS metagenome assembly UMAM01 (sample SAMEA4835916, study PRJEB28245) | human gut metagenome | biome: gut microbiome; material: fecal sample | place: Denmark | collected 2008
CCGGCAGCTGCGCCCGCGGCGGCAGAGGTTTCTCCGGCGGATAAGCCCGACCGTTCATACTCGGCGGATTACGCAGATAGGAAAGCCAATCTGTTTCTCGTTGACAAAACCAATAAAAACGAGTCTTCAATGACGCTCAAAAGCGCCGAGGGCAAAAATTTTGTGTTTTCCGACGCAACCGGTGGAGAGATGACTGTTGCGAAAGACTCAAAAGTATACGCTTTCCGAGTAAAGGCTGACAATAAAGTGCTGTCTGCCGCGCGCGACGCCGCCAACGACGGCAACTGGGACTCCGCAGTAAACTATATGCGCCCGATAGTCTATCCGCTCGCTCCCCTCGCTGTTCTATCCGACGAATCATTCCCGGACGGCAATGCAATGATAGAATTTTTCCTGTCGGGATTGTTGAATTGCGGAAGGCTCAAAGAGGCGGCGGCGTATGTTGCGATGATTCCCGTACAAGATGCGTCTGAATCGATAAAATCTTCTGCCTTAAGTGTGGCGAGAGCCCTCGCTGAAAATAAAGATACGGAATCGGCCGAAAAAATAGTGGACAGAATAAAGCTGAATTCGGCGTCTGCCGAAATACTGGCCCAAGTAATGGATGTTCTCGACCAGATGAGAAATGCCGGAGACTACAAGAAGTGCGTTCTGCTTTACGCAAAACTTGCGGCGGTTGACGGAAACCCAATGAAGAATCAGGCTGCTCTTTGGGGCGTATTCTGCGACATGGCAATGGGCAATCAACTTTCGGCGCAGGGAAGGTTGTCGTCTATCGAAATGGATAGGGCAGTTCCGGAATTTTCGTTGCTTCAAATGATAAAGGGAATGTTCAAGGAATCGGGCAAGACCCCCGACCATAAGGCCGCCCTCGAGCTTTACTCGGAAGGTGTGGTGTTCGGCTCTCTGACCGACTCTTGGATGCCCGAATTGCTTTATAGAACGGCAATGGCATACAAAAATATAAAAAATTTTGTGGCTTCGAATGAAATATTTGCGCAGCTCCAAACGCTGTATCCTGAAAATCCCTTTACAAATCTAGGCAAAAAAGAGATAGTCGAGATAAAGAAGGAGGAGCCAAAAGACGATTCCGACGAAGACGACGAAGAATAGCCTTTCAATCACCCCATAGCGATTTATTATGAAACTTCATCATTTTAGGCCAAAGAAAGAGAAACGCGGACTCCTATATCAGGTGTTTATAGTAGTTGCGACTATTCAGATTGTGCTGCTGATTACTTTCGGCAGCGTGATAGTCACGCAATCCATAATAGTGGACGAGAACAAGTTTGATGCTCCGCCTACGATTGAGAAAGTCGACCAAGTAAGAAAGGAGACGCGCGTTCGCGTGCAGCAACAGCAGAAAAAAACCCAAAAGCTTACGCGGCGCATAAGCATCACAAATCCTCAAAATACGAATCTGCCGCAGGTAAACATAACGCTGCCTCCCACAATGTCTATGGGGGCCGCTATAAACACGATATCAAACATCGATATGACTTCAAAGTTTAATATCGTAACCACAACAGTTGATATTGGCGGCATCAAATCGAAAACGGAAAAAGTGCTCATTTGCATAGACACCGGCAAGTATTTGATGACAGACGAACGAGGCGGTCTCGATACATACAAGGCTATTCGCGAAGATATTAAGAAGCTAGTGAATAATCTGCCTCCGACAGTTCTCTTTAACTTGATGGCTTTCACTACCGAGTATGGAACGGCAATAAATATGTTCCAGCCGACACTTGTTGCGGCTACTCCCGCAAACAAGAAAATGGCGTGCGACTGGGTAGAGCCTTTGAATGCTAGCCTCAGCCGTCTCGGTCCCGGCGGGAACAATTATAAATTAAAATATCCGTTCCTTCCCCAACCTCCGGATTCCAACCACTATTACCAGGGAGTTTCAAACATATACCGCATATATCAGGCTGCGCTTGAGCAGGGAGCTGATACTATATATATGCTTACGACTTCATGGACAGACCCAGAAAGGATTAAAAAGCCTTGGACTAACGCCCAGACGCAGCGCTACGTAAGAGATATGGCAAGGTACTCTGAAAACATTGAGCGCCAACGCCGTTCTGCCGGTTGGAATGACCAAAAACAAATAGAGTTCGAGCGCAAGGATATGATTGCAATGCGCACGGGAATTAAGAAGGCGCGCGAATGGATAAAGAATGAAAATGAACGCCGCGCTAAAAAAGGTCAGCCTTTGTATACGGCAAATGTCACCCAGGCGATGTGGGACAACAAATTTTATGAACGTCCGCAGCCGTATCCTCCGTCAACAGGCGGCGTAAAGGCTCCTGAAATCAAGTTCGACAGCTACGGCAGAAGCGGGATATTAAAGTACTACGAAAAACTTTTCAAAGAGGTTTACCGCGACAAGCAAATGAAACCTCCGACACTCAATATGATTGTTTTCCGTGGTAAAAACGAAAATCTAACTCCCGCAGAAAATAGGGTAATAAAACAATTCACATCTTCCAACAACGGCGGAAGAAGCCGAGTGTTGAAAGGTTTGAAGCCTGTTTCGGAATACGATTAATCCACAGTTTTCACTGCATTCTGTCCCAAATACGATGTCTCTTGCGGCATGATGGACAGTTTTACAGTGGAATACAAAAAAGTTTCTGATGTTTTGCGGCCGCCGATTTTACTCGGCGGCTTTTTTATTTTTTTATTGCGGGGGATAGGCGCCCATATATGCAGGTTGGGCGCGAGATGCCTTTTAAAGTGCAAAAAAGGAGTTAAAGTTCCGAGATAACGGAGTTGCCGTTTTTAGGAGATATACTGCTACATATTTAGCAATAAATAACTTTTTAGTTTCTTCAAGCAGCGCTTTAAATTGCCAATACAAAAGTTTTTTGTCTGGTTAAATTTGTTGGAGATTGGCGGTATGGGCAGATTCCGCAAGTAAAGGCCAATCGTGCAAAACTTTTATAGGCGAGTACGGCCTTTTTTTTACGGCGCAAAAGGATTTTTTGCAGAAATAAAAATCTCTATGCGTTTAAAATTCCCAAATAATGCACAAAGATTTCGCGTTGCGGCTTACGACAACGCTCAAAATAAGATGTTTAATACCTAAAAATGTCGGTGCAAAGTGCATGGGTTCACTGATGGTTTCTTGCGTATATAAATCGCACATGACGGGTTGCCGATAGAAATCCGCAAACCGTACTTGCAATATGTCTTCAAGTACAGGACTGCTTCTTATAAATTCAATGAAGGATTTTTTGAGATCTGAAAAATATTTTTATATTGCACGATTGAATTAGCGCGGAGGACATATTATCGGTGTTCTCTAAGGCAAGCCGGCAACAAATTGCGCCGGGCAAATAGGCGCTTAAATACTCTGATTTCGCGCCTGTTTAACAGCGATAATAAAACTAAAAATCCGTTGGTTTTTATTTTAAATTTTTCTGCCTGCAAGTCTATCGGATACCAAGAAACTGCCTAATATGAGGCTAAAATGTAGGATTTTTTTTATGAATACTACTGCTTTTCAGCGGCAAGAATTTTGCGCGACTTTTCAAGGGCGATGTCTATATTTTCTACGACATATTCTTCTCCGATTTTATCCAAAAATCCGGACTTTTCCATCATGTGCAGCGGCTGCGAATGCGCTCCCGTAATCATCATCACGACCCCTCTGGCGCGCAGTTTGTCGTACAATTTTTCCAGAATCGACAGTGCGGTGGAGTCCATCGCAAGCACCGTGCGCATTCTAAGAATCGCAATTTTCGGAGCTTCCCCCATTTCAGAAAGTATGCTTTCAAGTTTGTCCGCCGCGCCAAACATAAGAACGCCGAATATCCTAAAAACCATTACCCCATCCGGAACATCTTTGCCTTCAAGCGAATATTTTGAAAGATCAGTTTCGAGCTTTTTATCCACAAGCATAACTTCGGTTGTCTGCGAAACTCGCCTTATAAACAACATTGCCGCAAGCACCATGCCTACTTCTATCGCAAGCGTCAGTCCAAATACTACGGTTATCAGAAAAGTCGCCATAAAGACCGCGTCGTCAGAGCGCGGGAGGCGGCGCATTTGCCAAAATGCCGACCAATCTCCCATGTTGTATGCCACAACAAACAGCACTGCCGAAAGCGTGGAAAGCGGTATGTATTGAGCGTAGGGCGCCGCGAAGACAAGAATCGCAAGCAACACTGCGCAATGTACAATGCCCGCGATAGGCGTCCGCGCGCCGTTTTTTACGTTTGTAGCCGTGCGCGCAATGGCGCCGGTTGCAGGAATGCCGAGAAAAAATGGAGAAACTATATTTGCCATTCCCTGCGCAATTAGTTCCTGGTTTGAGTCGTGCTTGTCGTCTATCATTCCGTCAGCGACAACAGCCGAAAGCAGCGATTCAATCGCCGCGAGAATCGCTATCGTGACTGCCGGCATGAGCAACTGCTTTATTTCAGAAAACTCAAATTCCGGAACGCTGAAAGCTGGCAGCGAGTTCGGTATCTCCCCAAACCTCGCAAAGACTGTTGGCGTATTGAAGCCTGAGATAGATACAAGAATTGTAGTTATAAAAATCGCGCCAAGCATGCCTGGCACGCGCCTTCGCCACGCCTTGGGCCAGTATGCGATTATTAGTATGGAAACAACACCCACAAGTAGCGTGCGCCAGTCTGTGGTATGGATATTTTCCCAGATTACAACAAGTTTTGGAATGAAGTCCTCGGGGACGGACTCGATTTTTAGCCCGAGGAAATCCTTTATCTGCGTGGACATTATCAAGACCGCGATTCCGTTTGTAAAGCCGACTACGACAGGCCGCGGAATGTAGCGTATGGCATTTCCCATCTTGGATAGCCCCATTGCGATGAGAAAAATTCCCGCCATGATAGTTGCGACAGCCAATGCTCCGTATCCGTATTGGGCGACTATCGATGCAACAATCACTATAAAAGCTCCGGTTGGCCCTCCGATTTGAACTTTCGAGCCCCCAAATACGGATATTATAAAACCAGCGATTATTGCCGTATAAAGCCCCTGCTCGGGGGCTACGGAGCTTGCGATGCCAAAAGCCATTGCCAGCGGCAGGGCGAGTATTCCAACGCTTACGCCGGCGCAGAGATCCGCAAAAAAAGAAGAGCGGTTGTAGCTCTTCATGCAGGAAAGAATTTTAGGTTTAAAGGGCAGATTTTGGTAGTTCATTTTTTATTGAGAAGGCGCGCGAAAAAATCCTCGTCGTGGAATTTTTCGTCGTCGAGATATAGAAAGCAAAAACAGCCGTCGCAGACTCCTATATTTTTATTTTTTTCGAGATACTCAATTTCGTCGGGAGGAACCGTTGCGCCGCAAGCCGAGCATTTGCCGTCTTTTACAGCCGCCAAACCGCGCATTCCGCAAGCTTCAAGCCTGTCAAAATGCGAAAGCGCAAACGAAGGAATCTGGCGGCGATTTTCGATAATGAAGTCCCTGAGAATTTGGACATCGTCCTGAGACGCCAGAGGCGACTCGGATAGTCTCCGCGCCTCTCTTATGCGCAAGAGCCTCAAAATAATGTCCTCAGTATGCTTCATAGCTCAACAATACGCCATATTGTCAAGCGTTTTGCAATATTTTTTTCGGTAATATAAAGTTATTTCTTATATCCTTCTAGAAAAGTATCGCGTTTAATAACAATATAGAATGCCATAAACACCATAAAAAGCCTATAAATATCTTCCGCAAATGGGAATAAATGTATTGGAAGCCCCAATGTATTTCGTGGAAGGTATACCAACATTACGGATAGTGTCAGAATATATAGAGATAACCTAAATAGGCTAATTTTGTCGCGAGAGAAAAAGTCTATAAGAATAGGTATTGCCCATAATATGTATATGCCTGTCGAATTGCAGGCGTACGAATAAGTCCAGACCGTGGAAATAGCCGCAGGTATAATGAATGTATAATCCTTTTCAATATTTCTATATTTCCAGCATATTATAAATGTAGCTATTAGGAATATGACAAAGCTAATATTGAGAAAATCTGTTGGTTCCCTGTTGCTTATAAATGATGCTACTGATGGAATTATGCCGCAATACACTTTCGATATGATAGTAGCCGATTTACCTTGCGCTGAGAAGTCCTTGAAAAGTTCAATAGGGCTTGTTGATAAGATATAGCATGCAAGCAGAAAGGCTATAATCACAGTGGCAACTGAGATAGAAACAATAAGTATCCGCCTTTTAATTATCAATGGTACAAAGAAAGGCATCATAGTCTGGGGTTTCATCATACCCAATCCTAAGAGTAGTCCGCCGATGGCAGGTCTTTTTTCGCAGAAGTTTGTATATGCCAATAATAGTATGAAAAAGTATGTGAATATTGCGTAGTTGCCTAACCCAAATGCAACTCCAACTCCATACTGGCTTAGAAAAACCAATATGCAGAGCAATGCGACGTAGAAATCTGTTTTTGGACGTACATATCTATATATTATAATAGAAGATCCAATTAAGGCTAAAATATAGAAGCAGAAGGCTACCGTCATTGCGACTGCCTTGTTTGAATCCGAAAAGTGGAATAAATAATAAAAAATGAAATTATAAGGGGTGGTTCCTGCGCGATTTTCAATTTCAACATCAAGCTGAGGAATAGTTCCCAACATGATTTTATAAGGGCTTACGCCTTTACCAAATGCGTAATTCTCTGAAAATCTATATATCTCATCTCCATTTTTATCTATAGTCCATTGATACGCACCAAATCCAAATATGAATACTATTGCTGTTAGCGAATAACAAACTATCGCAATAAAAAGTATCTTTCTTTTTAATGAATCCTTTAGCGGCAGTTCCTTTTTTAATATGCTATTTAGACTCATGATAATTTTCCTCGGTATTTATATTCCATATAGAACTCTTATCAGATATATTATTGCCATTTATAATATTGGCGGCCTCCATTGCCGAAAGCATTGAGTGGTCCATGTTATTATATCTATGTTGTCCGTTCCTCCCAATGCAATATAGGTTCTCGATACCGTCGAGAAATTCTCTAATTTCTCCAAATCTAGAATATGTTCCAAAATATGCGGGATATGCCTTCTTTGTTCTTATGACAACGGCATCTACTACGTCCTCTGGATTTGCTATGGCGCATTTGCGCATTTCTTCTTTTGCCATTTCCACCATTTGATTGTCGGGCATATTCCACATATCGTCGCCTTCCTGGCAGAAGTATTCAAGCCCCATCCATACTTTATTTCTGTCGGATACAAGGTATGGACTCCAATTATTGAATATTTGCAACCTGCCAACTTTAACATCCGACTCTTGTATATAAATCCAATTATCTTTTGTTAACCCGTTTTGCATTTTGTCGGACTTTATATTTATTTTATTACAGAGCACCCCAACTGTTATGAAATCTCTGTATGTAAGCCCTTCTGCAATTTCTATGACGTTTTTAGGCACATCAATCCCTTTTATGCGGGAAATGAGCTCTTTGATTGGCATTGAAGACACAAATTCATCGCATTCAAAGGTTTTTACTGTTCCATCGGCATGTCTTACCTCTGCGCTTACTATTTTTGAGTCTTTAACATTTATTCCGACAATTTCCGCAGACTTGCTAATTTGTACACCTTTGTCTTCGCATAGCTCCGCGACTCTTTCCCATAGTTGCCCAGGGCCGTATTTCGGATATAAGAAACTGTCTATTAAAGAGGTTTCTACATCTTTCTGGTATATATCTTTTTGTTTTTTCTTCTTAGAAAGCGCGTGCATAATCGCTTTCTTTATAGAGATGCCCTTTATTCTTTGCGCTCCCCAAGCAGAGCTTATTTCAGAGCATTTTACCCCCCAGACTTTTTCGGTATAGTCTTTAAAAAACTGCAAATAGAGCCTCTTACCAAAACGGCTTATAAAAAAATCTTCGAGATTTTCCACTTTCTTGGGCGGAAATACCATTACTTTTAAGTAGCTTAGCCCCAATAAGAATGTCCTAAATATGCCAAGATTTAGAATTGTTTTGGGTGAGAGGGTGAGCGGATAGTCAAATAGCTTGCGCATCCACAATATGCGCGAAAGACGAGAACGTTTGAGCATTATCAAATCGGTTTTATCGGGGTTTAGCTCCTCCGTCTGGAACGGCAAGACAGCGTTCCACCAATTCATTACATCGTCATTCTTTGAGAAAAACCTATGACCGCCTATGTCTATATGATTCCCCTTATATACGGCAGTTCGTGATATGCCTCCGATAAAGTTTTCGCGTTCAAATACATTTATGTGTGGAGATTTTATCTCGTATGCTGCAGTCAGTCCGGCAGGGCCGGCACCGGCAATCACCACTTTTTTTCCCGATGTTTCTTTCATTTCTTTCCATTAAATAATAAAAATTTTCGCGCGAAAAAATTCCAAAAAAATGCGGAACATATCGCTATTATCTTTGAAATTCCACCGCCTAACCCCATTATATCTATTGTCAAATAGAGAGTTATATTTGATACGGCAAGTCCTACAAGCCCTATTATTGTAAATATTATAAATTCGGTCCATGTCTTTGTCGACTGCCCTCTGAAAACAAATATTGTCGACAATGTGTAATTTATATATACTCCGAGCGCAAATCCCGCTGTATTGGCCGCTATATACCATACACCAACCCATTCAAACAGCACCATAAACAGGGTAAAGTCTGCTATCGCCGCTAAAAGGGATACCCAAAAATACTTAAATATTTGAACTACTGTATCGTAGTATCTGAAATTTACAAGTCTTGATAAAATCTTGCCGCTATCCAATGAAGAATCACTGCTATTTTCAACTAGTTTAGTGTTATTCTTCATTATAACAAATGATTATTATCGTTATTTATTTACATATTGGTTTAGGCTGTGCGATATGTAAAATCCCACATATTCAATAACGATAGGCAATATAAATATTTATTGTCAAGATTATTCATATTGTAGGTAAATTGCCCCGAAACATAAAATTCTCCGGAATGTTCTCTTTATATTTGACGCCCGGCCCGGGGTGTGGATTAAAATCCAAAAATATGTCAAACTTCGTACATCTGCATGTCCATACCGACTACTCCGTTCTCGACGGCTGCGCTAAAGTGCCAGTCTTAATCGATAGGGTTAAAGAGCTCGGCATGCCGGCAATCGCAATGACAGACCACGGAAATATGTGCGGGGCTATCGACTTCTACCAGGCTGCCCAAAAAGCAGGAGTAAAGCCGATTATCGGCATGGAGGCCTACTATATCAATGACCATACCCTTAAAGATGACATTAAGGAGCTCATAAAGTCCCTCCGCGAAAAGGAAAAGTCGGACGACATCGACGGAATCGAGAGCGACCCATCGATGCTTAAACCAGAAAATTTCCCCAAGTACCAAATACACCACAAGACGCTTCTTGCAAAAAATTATGAGGGATTCTTAAATCTTGCAAAGCTTACGAGCCTCTCGTATGAGAAGGGCTACTACCGCAAGCCACGCATAGATTTCGACACTCTCGCGGAATATTCAAAGGGCATAATCGCTCTCAGCGGCTGCATAAACGGCGTTGCATCGCAATATCTTCTTTATTCCGACTACGAAAAAGCCCTCGAAACCACCGCGAAGTTTGTCGACATATTCGGCCGTGAAAATTATTACATTGAGCTTCAAAACCATTTTCTCGCGGCGGATAAAAAGGTTATCCCCGGGCTTGTGCGCATCGCGCGGGAGCTCAACCTAAAAATGGTCGCAACAAACGACAGCCATTACGTCTATAAAAAAGACGCCACCGCCCACGACGCCATGCTTTGCATAAATACCGGCGCACTCGTATCCGACGCGAACCGCATGCGGTACCCTAACAACGAGTTTTATATTAAAAGCCGCGAGGAAATGGAGGCTCTATTCCCCGAGCTACCGGAGGCGCTCGACAACACAGTCGAGCTCGCGGAAAAAATCGACATAAAAATTCCCATCGGCGAAAACCACTATCCGAAATACGAGCAGCCCGCCGAAATCAAATACGACCGCGACGAGGTAAACTTTAACCGCATTCTCGACCTGTACGTATCTAAGAAAAATGAGGTTTTGAAGCAAAACGGAAAGCCCGCCGACTTTACATTGTCGGACGAGAAGCGCAAGGCTTTGATGAAAAACGGCCTCCTTCTCTTCGACCTCGCAAAAAAGGGCATGGTGAAACGCTACGGCGTTGATTACGACCACCCCGAACTGTACGTCCCGAAGCCGAACGAGTCGCCCGACAGGGCGCAGATGCTGCGCGACAAGCTCGACTATGAGCTTTCTATAATTGTCGGCGCGGGCTTTGTGGACTACTTCCTAATTGTGTACGATTTCATAAACTGGGCGCGCACTCACGGCATTCCGGTGGGCCCCGGGCGCGGAAGCGGCGCGGGCTGCATGATTGCGTATCTCATTAAAATTACCGATATCGAGCCAATCAGGTTCAACCTTCTTTTCGAGAGAATGCTCTCTCTTGAAAGAGTTTCCCCGCCGGACTTTGACGTTGACTTCTGCGAACGCAGAAGGCAGGACGTCATTGAATATGTCCGCGGCAAGTACGGAGTCGACAGGGTCGCAAACATTGTGACATACGGCAAGCTTGGCGCAAAGGCTGTCGTGCGCGACTTGGCGCGCGTAAACGGCATTCCGTTCGACCGCGCCACTGCAATCGCAAAAATGGTTCCAGACGAGCTTAAAATGACTCTTAAAAAGGCGGTCGAAATGTCCGCCGAGCTTCGTCAGGAAATCGCGCACGATCCTGAGGTAAAGCACATATTCGAGGAGGGCGAAGTAATCGAGGGAATGATTCGCCAACTCGGCAAGCACGCATGCGGTATAATCATCGGAGACCAAAAACTCGACAACATCGTCCCGATGATGATTCAAGAGCACACCCTCACGACGCAGTTCGCAAAAACGCCCGTCGAGGAGCTCGGCCTGCTTAAAGCCGACTTTCTCGGGCTGAAAACCCTCACCATAATTTCCGACGCCCAAGACAACGTCCGAAGGACGAGGCACAGCAATTTTGACATTGAAGAAATCGCTCTTGAAGACCCGCCAACTTTCAAACTCCTAAATAGCGGCGTCACGGTGGGCGTTTTTCAGCTTGAAAGCGAAGGCATGCAAAACCTCTGCCGCCGCATAGGGCTTAGTTCGTTTGAGGAAATCATCGCCCTTATCGCGCTATACCGCCCGGGGCCGATGCAGTTTATCGACCAGTTTATAGAGGCGAAAAAAGACCCGTCTAAAATGCACGTTCCGCATCCGCTTCTCAAAGACTTGGTGCAGGAGACGTACGGGGTGCTTGTGTACCAGGAGCAGGTTATGATGGCCGCCCGCATAATTGCGGGCTACACTCTCGGCGAGGCGGATATTCTGCGCCGCGCAATGGGCAAGAAAAAGCCGGAGGTAATGGCGAAGCAAAAGGCGGTGTTCGTAAGAAAAGCCAAAGAGTTTAACAATATCGACGCCCCCGAGGCCGAGTCGATATTTGCAGTTCTCGAAAAATTCGCGCAGTACGGGTTCAACAAGTCGCACTCCGCCGCATATGCAATGCTAAGCTACCGCACGGCGTATTTGAAGGCGAATTATCCTGTCGAGTTTATGGCGGCTCTGCTTTCCAGCGAGCTCGGTAATATGGATAAAATTTCCAAATTCATCGAGGCGTGCGAAGGCATAAACATAAAAGTTCTCGGCCCCGACGTAAACATATCCCGCCAGATGTTCACCCCCATAATCGACCCGGATTGGAGTCCGTCAACAGACTCCGACACGCCTTTCGAGCGGAGCGCGGGCTCGATACGCTTCGGCCTTGCTGCCATCAAGGGCATCGGCGACGCCGCCGCAAACGCGATAGTCGCCGAGCGCGATAAAAACGGGAATTTCTCGGACATCTTCGACTTTTTAAAGCGCGTTGGAATGAAAAACATAAACAGGCGCGTCGTCGAGAACCTGATACTCGCGGGCGGGTTCGACTCTTTCGGGATAGACCGCGGCCATCTTTTGGGGTCTCTCGACGCAATCCTAAACCACGCTCAGGAGATGGAAAAAGACATGCTTGCCGGGCAAACCAATATGTTCGACTTGCTTGACTTGGGGCCATCGCAAAATGACAGCGGTTCCGGCGGAAATATAATCGACACCACAAAGGCGCCAATGTCTGTTGGCGAAAAGCTGCGCCACGAAAAGGAGCTGCTGAGCTTCTATGTGTCGGGGCATCCAATGGCGGAGTATGCCGGCTTCGATGACGCCCTCGACGATCTGCCTAATCCGGACGCTGTGCGGCGCGTAAAAAAGCTTCCGTTTAGGGCGTGCGGGGTGGTGTCAAACATTGTAAAAAGGCTTACTAAAAAAGACAACAAACCGTGGTGCTACTTTACACTGTCGGGGAGGTCGTCGTCGAAAGTCTGGCAGATAAATGTTTTTCCTGCCGCATACGAGATTTATGCGGACAAATTCAGGGAGGGCGACTGCATATGTGTAGTGGGTGATTGCCGCGCGGACAACGGGGGCGAAATACGTTTCACATGCGCTTCGATAGAGCATATGGAGGAGGCTATTGCTGGGCATTGCCGGTATGTCGAATGGCTTATCGATCCATATGCGCGAGCCGACAGGTTCATAAAGCTCCTCTCAAACTACGTGCACCGCGACGCGCAGGGGTCGCAAGTAAGGCACAAAATACGCGTCCGCGTGGGCGACGACGAATTTATTGAGATGTCGGATTCCGGAATTGCGCAGACGGCGTATTCTCCGGCGGTATTCCGAAAGCTCATGGGCGAGCCCGCCGTTTTGGCTTTTAAGCCGTCTGCGCGGCCGATTCCGCCGCCTGAGCAAAAACGCTATGTAGATAGGCGCGGAAACTGACGTAAACGCTTGTTGATTTCCAGCCGTAAAATATTATAAATATAAGAAATGAAAACGTTTCTTGCAATTTTTGCAGCGGCGGCGATGGGAGCTGTGTTGTTTGGACAGTCGCGGGTTTACGAATATTCGACTAACGCTCCGCGCTCGGAAAAATTTACTCTTGCGGTGGACGGCAAAGACTGCCTAGTTTACCCGACCCCCGCGGGCGACATAGCCCCGTTTGACATATTGGGAAAGGCGACATTGCGCATTGATTATTTTGAGGACGTCAAAGAAGCGGTAGTTCGGCCCCTTTCTAAAAAAATCGAAGCGAAAAAGACGGGGAGCAGAACCGTTGAGCTTTCACTTGGTGAACCTTGCAATATAAGCCTTGAAATAAACGGGCGCAAGCACCCGCTTTTCATATTTGCAAATCCTCCGGCGAAAAATCCGGACAAAAAGAAATCGCAGATGATTTTTAAGGCGGGGGAAATTTATGATGTGGGGCTCATGAAAAAGATAGACTCCGACACGTCCGTGGTTGTCGAGGGTGGCGCGATTGTATATGGAACTTTCCAGGCGGGCGACATCAAAAGCTTGGAGGAAACCCGCAACATATCCATTTCCGGAAATGGAATAATATCCGGAGAGAAAATTCCGGTTGCGGTAGAAAACAAAGGTGCGCCGTCCGGAAGGGAACTTTTTTTCAATAAGACGCGCAGGCTCGATTTGTCTGGGATATCGGTTGTCCAATCGCCCAACTGGACTTTTGCGCTGTTCGCGTGCGAGGACGTAAAGGTGGACAATGTAAAAGTGGTCAGCCAAAATTCGTGCGACGATGGAATGGACATTGTGTCATGCAAAAACGTATCGGTGGAAAACTCCTTTTTTAGAACAAAGGACGACTGCATAGCAATAAAGGCTGGCGTGACATATGGAGGGGTCGTGTATTTTGAAAAGCGCGCTGACAATTCCGTAGAGAATGTATCCATAAAAAATTGCGTTTTGTGGAACGACATCTGGGGCAATGCGCTTGAAATAGGATTTGAGACGCGCGGCGACGAAATAAAAAACATTGTGTACGAAAATATAGACGTAATTAACGTACTCGGCACATGGGGGAACGAGGGCGTCCTAACTATACATAACGGAGACCGCGCGAAAGTATCCAATGTCCTTTACAAAGACATTCGCGTTGAGGAGGCCGAGGGGCACATTGTAAACATACTCGTTCTAAACTCCAAATATTCGAAAGACAAGAAGCGCGGGAGCGTGTCGGGAGTCAGGTTTGAAAACATAAGGGCGGAGTCTTCAAAACCCCTAAAAATAAAGCTTGGCGGTTTTGACGAAAACAGTCTTGTAGAAAACATAGTATTTAAGAATTTTACGATAAATTCTAAACCTCTAAAAGCCGAAGACATTCCGCAGGCGAACTTTGTTCGCGGTGTGTCTGTCGAAGATTAGGCGAGTTGTGGAAATCCGCGGCGGCGCTTAAATTCAAATAATAAAAAATATGCGTCTTAAAAGTTCAAAGGGATATAATTGGAGATTTTTCAAGGCGGGAGGGGCGTATCAGCCGCTCATTGAAAGAGGAAGCGACATAGCTGCCGTCGGCGAGCTTGACATGAAGCTTTGGGCCGCCCTGAGCTGTCCGACGCGCGGGTTGTATTTCGACGAAAAGACACTCGATTTCATGGACGCCGACAAAGACGGCAGAATAAGGCGCGACGATGTGGTCGCCGCGTGCGAGTTCGCGTGCGCAGCCCTGAAAAATCCGGACACTCTCGCCGAGGGCGCCGACAGCCTGAAACTTTCGGATATAGACGAAAATTCCATTTCCGGAAAAAGGCTGCTTGGGTGCGCGGCGGAAGTCTTAAAAAATATCGGGAAGGCGGGCGCGGATTCCATTGCGGTGTCGGACTTCGACGACAAGTCCAAGATTTTTGCAAAGACGCCCTTCAACGCCGACGGCATAATAACCGAGCTCTCGTGCGAAGGGGATTCCGGGCTGATTGATGTTTTAAAGCTCGCGATAAAAACTTGCGGGGCGAAAATCGACCGCTCCGGGCTCGAAGGCGCAGACGCCCAGACAATAGACGATTTCTTTTCCCAGCGGGCGGAATTCTTAAAATGGCTCGATATTCCGCGCACTGACGGGTCCGTTCTTCCGTTTGGAGATGAGACTCCGAAGGCGTACGCGGCGTACGCGGCGCTCGCAGAAAAAATAGACGATTATTTTACGCGGACTGCAGTGGCGTCGTTTGGCCCCGATGCGGAGGCCGCGGTGAATGCGCAAATATCGCAGATAGAATCGATATTCGCCAAATACGGCGACAATTCGCAGGTGCGCGAGAGCCTAAAAGCCCTGCCTCTTGCAAAGATTGGCGGGGGTGTGCTGGATTTCCATTGCGGAGTCAATCCAGCTTATGAGAGAGAGCTTCTCGATTTTTCCGAACTTTGCGTTAAGCCGATTTTAAAAACCAAAGAATCGCTTGATTCAAAGGGTTGGGCTGAGATAAAAAAAGTTTTTGAGCCGCGCGCAAACTGGTTCGCGGCGCGCCCGAAAACCGCCGTGTCGGAAATCGACGAGGACGTTCTCAGGGGAGTTCCGGAAGCCGCGCGCGAAAAGCTTTTGGAACTTGTAGAGAAAGACGTATCAATTCGCGAGCATGTAGACAATGTGGACGAGCTGGAAAAGCTTGTAAGGTACAATAAAAATCTGCTCGAACTACTGCGCAATTTTGTGAACTTCGAGGAATTTTATTCCGACGCCCCCGCGATATTTCAATATGGGAGGCTGTTTATCGACAGCCGCGACTGCGGGTTGTGCATAAGGGTGGACGACGTCTCAAAACACGCGTCGCTGGCGGCGGCAAGCTACGGGTATCTCATATATTGCACATGCCGCAGAATGGGGGAGGCGGATATAAATATAGTGGCGGTCGTAACGGCGGGCGATTCCGACAATCTCATAGTGGGGCGCAACGGCGTATTCTACGATAGGGCGGGCCGCGATTGGGACGCGTCGGTCGTCAAAATAATACACAATCCGGTTGGACTCATGCAGGCGTTCTGGTCGCCATACAAGCGCGCGATAAAGTGGTTTAGCGAGCTGGTCGCAAAATACACGTCTACGGCAGATACAAAGGTAGTTGAAAATCTCACAGAAAGTGTTTTGCCGCCAAAAGCTTCCACAAAAGTAGAAATTAAGAAAATCGACGTCGGCACAGTGGCGGCTCTCGGCGTTGCGGTAGGCGGCATAACCACGGCCTTCGGAATTATTTTGGACTCATTTTTGCATCTCGGCTATTGGATACCGCTGGGAATAGTAGGTGTGGTTCTTGCGATATCGCTTCCGTCGATGGTTGTGGCGGCGTTAAAATTGAGGATAAGATCTTTGGCGCCGCTCTTGGACGCAAACGGCTGGGCAGTAAACGGCAAGGCGGCAATCAGTGTGCTATTTGGAGGAAAGCTTACAAAGGTTGCGAGCGTACCGCTTACTGTGCGCAGAAGTCTGAGAAAATCGCGCGATTTAAAGATATTATTTGCAGCAATTATCTTGGCGATTCTTTCAGTGGCGGCGGCACTTGCGTACAAAAAATACGGGGCGGTTAAAAGCGTTTCCGGCGCGGAGAGCGCGGCAACAGCGGTATCTGCCGCTACCAATAGTCAGAATGCAACTTCCGCAGCCTCTGCAACTTTCGCAGAATCTGCCAAGCAGAATGTAATTCCCGCCACTTTCGCAGAATCTAAAAAACAGCAAAATGCAATTCCTGCAGAGTCCGCCAAACAGAATGCGGCAACTGCAACTCCTGCCGCTTCCGCCAAGTAAAATGCGGCAACTGCAACTCCTGCAGTTTCCGCCAAACAGAATGCGGCAGCCGCAACGGCGGCCGCCCCTTCAAAAAAGCCTTAATACATCGGTCAAAATGGAAAAATGCTTGCGTTTGTATTGTAAAATTCGGCAAATATTGCGCTTGTAAAAATAACCCCAAAGTGAGTGCATAGGCAGCGATTTCTGCCTAAAATTTTTTTTGCATATGGACTTTTTAAAGAAAATAGGGCTTGAACCTTTTATAATTATGCTTTTTGGCTCGATACTGTTGGCGTATATTTATCCGCCGATAGGAATAGAGCGCGAGGGCGGGGTGTCGCTCGGGGAAATTGCGAACTGGGGAGTTTCGTTCATATTCTTTTTTTACGGAATGCGGCTAAACCGCGATAAGCTGAAAGCGGGGCTTGTGAATGTGCGTTTGCATATTCTCGTGCACATGTCGACGTTTGTGCTGTTCCCGCTAATAATGCTTGCCGCAATGTGGGCGGGCGGGGCTTTCGATTCGGAGGGCAACAGGTATTACTTGTGGATTGGAGCGTTTTTCCTCGCAACGCTGCCGTCTACGGTGTCGTCGTCTGTGGTGATGGTATCGATAGCGCGCGGAAATATGCCGGCGGCGATTTTCAATGCGAGCGTATCGAGCCTTCTCGGTGTTTTCATAACTCCGCTTTGGATGGGGTTGTTCCTCGACAACATAGACGGGGCGCACAATCTTGGAGACGTGATTGTTAAGCTTGTTTTGCAAGTAATACTGCCGGTGGTAGCCGGGGGATTGCTTAATCCAAAATTCGGGTGGTTTGCGGAAAAACACAAAAAAATTCTCAGAAAGTTTGACGAAAGCGTAATACTTCTGATTGTGTACACGTCGTTTTGCGATTCCTTTTACAAAGAGATGTTTAAGGGGTTTAGCATCGCGGAAATTATTGAGCTGTCAGTTGCCATGATAGCCTTGTTTTTTACAGCGTACGGCATTATTTGGTGTTTCTGCCGCGCGATGAAATTCAACCGCGAAGACACTATAACAGCTCTATTTTGCGGCTCCAAGAAGTCTCTCGTCCACGGGTCTGTAATGAGTAAGGTTTTGTTCTCAAACCCGGCGATAATCGGAGTGGTGCTTTTGCCTACAATGCTTTATCACGCATACCAGCTCATAATTGTATCAATCATAGCAAAAAAATGGGCAGAGGACGATAGGGAATCTGCATCTTAATCCAAGTTGCATTTGCGGAAAATTTGAGGTGTCTTCACAAATGGCATGGGAAAATTTGCCTTTATAATTTTTTTTGCTTAATTTTTTTGAATTAGCGCAAAATTGACGCAATATTTATTTTGGAATGATTCTTTTTTTTCTGTAATTTAGTAAAAAAATAAACTGATAAATCCAATATTCGTAGAATCTTGGTTTTAACTAAATTTGTATAAATAGTAATTAACGTTGCGGAATTTATTTTGCAATTATTTATTGTGCATATATATGCGTTCTTTTTTTGTAAATTTCAGAAATATTGATAAAAAGGATTGTGTTTAGAAATTTATAGAGTGTTTGTTTGGGAATATTTGTAATTGTTTTGAATTGACTATGTAAAAACATACCCTATAAAAAATTGCATAAATCCAAAAAAACAGGCAATATAATGAACAATCCTAACAATGTCCAAAGATATTCAAGTTTCTCAAAGGCGTTTTCAAGTATAGCCTTTTTGCTAATATCATCTTACTCTTATTCCCAGACATACACGGATTATTATTTTATTCCAACAACCGGAGGGGACGCGCGGCTTAATTTAGCCCAAAACTACGCTGTCGGCAGTCCGGACGGGGAAGTCGCATCGGAAATTCCGGGGCGCAATACAAACGTGTTTATTTCAGCCGATGCCAACGGATACACAGCCAATACAAACTACCATAACTTCAATGCGCACAACGTGACATTTAAAGTCGGCGATGCCGGAACAGGCGGGAGCGGCGCATGGTTTTTGCTCACAGAAAACAATACGGCTTTAATTACGGGCGATTTCCTTTTTTCCGCGAGGAGTGCCGCTGAATGGAGCCAAGCCGAGAGCGGGGTAAAAGTTCTGACGAACTCAAATTTCAACGTCACCGGGGATTTCATAATAGAAAACAACAATATTGCCGCCGCCAATAACGCAGGCTTTAAGTTTGTATTTAAGCACCATTCAACCGACCACACAAATGGAAGCGTATTTATAGGCGGGGATCTATTGTTCCGCTCTGTAAACAAGGGTACAAATTGACCCACGGAGCGCATAGAGTTTATTACGAGAGTAACAAATTTTTCAGTCAACGGATATGTCGACCTCACACAGCCGATAGTAAGGGGCAAAGAAAATAACCTTATTTGGGATCTTAAAGGAAGCGGCGATTCTGGCGCAGGAGACATCGGCAATATACAGATTGGCGGTTTGCGCGGCGACGGCGCGCTAAAATTGTCAAAGGAAAACTCTACCGTAAATATGGAGTTTAGAAACAGCCAAAATTACGAATGGGCGGGAACGCTTTCAATGATTGATACAAGCAGGCTAAATATTACAATGTACGCTAACGATTCCAACGCGAAGCAGACCCTGAGGTTCGGCGCGGGTTCCGAGGATTTGGCAGGCGATGATCCCCTTAAGAATGCAACGCGCCACACGCCCGATTCCGTCAAAGTGGAAAACGGAATCCTTGAGATGAACACGTCCGGCAACGTATGCGGAACGCTATCTGTTATCGGCAGGGACGCCGCGTTCGGCGCGACCGGAATATCATCGGCGTACGAAGATGGAACAATATCTTTCGCGTCGGTAAATTGGAGCCGCGGAGGATTTATTTTCGATATTATCCCCAATATTGCAAGCGGCGACGTTATAAATGCCGTAGTTGTGGACGGTGTCGAAAATTCCGGAACAATCACAGTTGCGGACGGGGCTTCTGACCTAAAAATGACTTTCAACCTCAGCGCGGCGGATTTGCAGCAATTCCTCTTTGACGAAGGCCTTGAATCGTACGAAAGCACGATAATGACATGGGAAACATCGTCCAACCTCGGCGATTATCTTGGCGATATACAAATCTTGTCGGACAACGGCGTAAATGTCGCCCTCTCCATTTTGGGGAACAGCCTTGTTGCGACATTTACAGTTCCAGAGCCACATGAAACCGCAGCCCTGATAGGTGCTATCGCCCTTTTCGCGGTTTTAGCGCGCCGCAGAATGCGCCGCTAATTTATTTAAAGAGATTTTTGAGGGCGGAGTTTTCCGCCCTTTTTTATTTTGCAATGCAATATTTCGCGCTTTACGGTGGGAATTGATAATTTGTACGCAAATATTTTTCGGCGCACGCTTAAAAAAAGACTATTGCAGACAATAAAATTAGAATGTCTTTTCATTATGCCTTCCGCAAACTATTTAAAGCATGGCGGTTTTAATATACGGAGATTTTTTATAAACCGCCTGCGGCAAAAGTGAAATTATTGCCGATATGCGCCCCTTAAATCGCGCCTGAAAAAACTTTTGCAAATGCGTTGACCGGATTGCCTTTTTTAGATAAACGTTTTTGCATGAGAGAAGGACAATTTACGGCAATTTTACTCGCGGTTTGCGCGCTTTTGGCGGCGGGCTGCGCATGCGACAAAGGCGTCAATTCGGCGGAGATTTTGAAGTACGACGCATTCAATCCCGGCAAAGTATGGCTCGACAACAACGGCAGGCACATCAACGCGCACGGGGCAGGGGCGATTTTCGACGGAGGGAAATATTATATTTTCGGTGAACATAAAATGGGGGGAACTCTCGGCAACAAGGCTGTTGTTGGCGTCCACTGCTATTCATCAAAAGACTTGTATAACTGGACGGACGAAGGGATCGCCCTCAAAATGCAATCCGATCCGAATTCGGAAATTGTACTTGGAACCATACTGGAACGCCCGAAAGTCATATACAACCCAAAGACGAAAAAATATGTAATGTGGATGCACATCGAATTTCGCAAAGGCCCGACGGCAAAATCGACCGACATTGCGGACATCCTCAATGAAAAGCCAGACTATTCCACAGCCCGCGCGGGAGTTGCAGTTGCCGACAAAATTACCGGGCCGTACAAATACATTGGCTCCTTCCGCCCGAACGCCGGGAAATATCCTTTAAACTGCGCCGAGGAACTCAAAGCGTACAAGGCGGAGCTTGAAAAAGACCCTAATTGGAAATCGAAAAAATTAAAAAAGGACGAATACAAAAAAGCTATGATAAAAGGCTTCGCGTTTCTGCGCGATTTCGACAAGGGGCAAATGTCGCGCGACATGACTCTGTTTGTCGATGACGACTCAAAAGCGTACCTCGGCTGCGCGAGCGAAGACAACTCGACCTTCCATATTCACGAGCTCGACTCCGACTACACAGGTTTTTCCGGAAGATTTGTCCGCGTATTCCCGGGCGGCTACCACGAGGCGCCCGCTTTCTTTAAAAAAGGCGGGAAATATTATATGTTTTCTTCGCACTGCACCGGCTGGGCGCCGAATCCGGGCAGGGTTTCCTCCGCGGACAAAATGCTTGGCGATTGGCGCGAGCTCGGCAATCCGTGCCGCGGCGAAGGCCAGAAAAAATGGAAGACTGCCCCGCTCGAAGCCAAGGCGGACACGACATTCCGCTCGCAAAGCAGCGCGGTGATTCCGGTGCAGGGCAAAAAAGACGCATTCATATATTTTGGAGACAGATGGATCCCCGAAGACGCCATGGACGGGCGCTATATCGTTCTTCCCGTAGAATGGGAGGGCGATATGCCTGTAATAAAGTGGTATGACAGCTGGGATTTGTCGGTATTTAAATGATTTGCGGGAAAACGCGGCGAAAAATCAGTGCGTAGGATAAGTTTATCCGCGCAATGATGAGATTTTGAAAAGAACTAAATTTAAATCTACTATGAAAAAAATTGGAGTATTGGCAGGTTGCGTGGCATGCGCGATGGCTTGGATATCTTCTTTCGGCGCAGAGGACGCGGCAAGTCACGTTTTGCCTGAGAGCGAATATCCGTATTGGGGGGAATATAAACAGACTAAATTTGAGGACGTCCGCCCCGCGGAATGGGTTGCGGAAGATTCCGTGAAAGACGGCTGGGATTGGTCGCTGCCGCCGCGTGTAAAGCCTGACCCGAAGTCATACGTCACTCTCTACCGCACGAATATGAACGGTATGTGGAAAGTTTCAAAGTTAAAGCCTGTGAACTTTCCGTCAATACCTGTCGTGGGCTTTTGGCTCGACTGGAAGGATATTGAAAAAACCGAGGGCGTGTACGACTTCCAGACGCTTAAAAATATGATAGAGATTGCCGCCCAAAAGGGCTACGGAAGCGTGATAAGAATCCACACGGCCTCTACGCGGTTCGCACCAGAGTGGCTGTTTAAGTACGGAATTCCAATAGACGAAAATCCGGAGCGCAAGGGCGACGGAATGAAGCCTCTCGACCCCGCCCACCCAGAGTTCCATAAGCGCTATCTGAAATTGGTCGATGCGTTCGGGAAGTCTGGGATTCCGCAGATGGAGGAGGTAAAGGGAATGTTTGTAGGGTACGCTTCGTACTCAAACGGCGATGAGGGCGTAGGCCCCGTCGCGGAGGATAAAAATCCCGATGGGTTTCCGCATGTAAGGGAGCGGCTCGACGCTTGGGCAAACGCTGCCAAAGGCGTGGAACACAAAGTATTCATGGGCGGGTGGAGCGACTACGGAATATCAAAAGGTTTTGGGATCCGCCGCGGGTTTGTAGAGATGTATCTATACCACATACCCGACGATTTAATCGGTCAGAAAATCGACAAGGACGGATACTTGTATGTCGACGAAGAAAATAAAATAGTAAAAAGCGGCGTTCGCAACGGCGAGGAAAACGAGGAGTACGAAGTTTGGTGGACGACTCCGGAGGGCAGGTACCGCTTTGGAAAAAGCACGGCGTCTTTCGGATACCGCTACTTTACATCGAATTTGCGCCTGCTTCAAATGCGCACGAACGATGTTATCTGGAACGAGTTTACAATAAATCCCGAGATGTTTGTATGGGTTGGGCTGGAGCTTGGCAAGACGGCGAAAACCGCGCCGGATGCATGGTGCTTTTTGCGCGAGAGCTATCTGTGGAAGTCATATTTTAAGCGCGCTGGGGTTCCGAATTTAAACTCCGGGGTTAAAAATTTTGAGAGGTGGGTCTACCAGCGCGACAGCGAAGGATACGAAACGCAGCCTGCCGTGAAGATAAACCACGCCATAAAAATGTGGATGGTGCGCGACGACAAAAGATACGACTATGTGGCGCGGACAGGCGAGAAAATCGGATTTAAAGTCGACGACAAATTTTTGCGCGGCAGGAACAAAAAAGTCGCCGTTAAAATATCGTACTTCGACATTGGCAAGGGAGCGTTTGAGCTGAGATACAATCTCGACGGCGAAGTAGAAAGCAGAAAGGTGGAATGCGGCGACACCGGGAAAGTCAGGACTGCGACATTTTTCATAACGGCAGACTTCCTCAAAAATATGAAATTGAAGCACGATTTGGAAATTGTGGGGCTCGACGGATACAAGCCCGTAGTTTCGATATTGAGAGTCGTGAAGCCTTAGTTTTACTAAGCTCAAAAATTTCATTTTCCCGCGCGAATGCTACAAAATACCCGCGCGCGGGCGCATTTTACAAAAGTCCGAGATTTTCGGCGCGCGGAAAAATACTGAGAATTGGCGGACGTACTTATGCCGCCATTTTTATTTTATATGGCGCATTGTAAAAAATAAAAATAGCCTGTACCGCAATTTATAGGATAGATTTTCCGTTGAAGCGGGTGTGCTTTGCAAATACTCTGCGATTCACAATGCTTTTTATTTGTGTTGTGCATAGTGGGATTTTGCGCGTTCGGCTTGCCATTTGCCGACGCAAAAACTTTTGCGTTCAGGTCATTTCCAGCAAAATGTGTCGCTGAATTTTACGTTGCGCATAATATTGAATTTTTAGTGCGCCGGAAGAAATGCGGCGAAAATCAATAGGGCGAGGCTTTAATGTATCTCTCCTTTTCCTCTATATTTTGGCGATGGTTCGGTTCATTGCTCTGCCTTCCCCGCGCGCCTGATAATAGAAAATTTGCAAAAAAAATTTTAAATCAATAAATAATCTTCCCAAACATGTCGGGGCGGATTGGCCCGATGTTGAGCCGCCATTTAGGGAGGGTTTCGCACGCGGGCCACCTGTATTTTACGGCTGGCAATTTTGTCGGGCTTCCAGCCGCGTCGCGGCGGACAAATATCCACGACGGTTTTATTTCCTTCCCGGCGTAGGCGATATATGGCAGAAATATTGACACTTTTTTTATCTCTCCCGAGCGCTCTATTTTTGTTTCAAACAGCCCGGATTCGTCGGCAACAGAATTCCCGTTTACTTTTACGGTAAGCGGGAAAATTGTTCCGGCGGCGTCGAGCATTGCCACGCTAAATTCGTCGTATCCGTAGTCGCCGCGCAGTTGGGCTTCAAATTTTATTCCGCCGTCGCATTCGGAAATTTTCCAGCGCGTAGAAGGGGCTTCGTTCCACTGCGCGCCGGTCTGCACTTTCGGCGCGTTTTTTTCAAATGAACTTTCGGGAAGTTTGCCGCCTTCTCGCAAAATATTTTTAGCGGCTGCGATTTGATTGAGCGTATCCTTTAAGATGTCGGCGCGCCATTCAAGCCTCTCTTTTGAATACATGTGCGTCTCGGCTTCGGAGTGGAAGCCCAAACGCGAATCCTCTGAACACAGTTCCGCTAACCTTTTTGAGGCATCTATTTCAGACACCACTATTTCGCCCATGCGCTCGAGGTTTTTCAGAGCTTTTTTTGTGTCGCCTTCAACCCGCGAGGCGCAATAGGCGCCGCGCCTTAGCAGGTAAAACTCAAATATGTTTCTCGCGCTCTCAAACTGTATTCTAAGGGCTTTCAATAATCCGAGGTCAAGCTTTGCAGCGGTGTCGTCTTTGGAAAGAGACTTTTCAATATCTTTAATCTCCGGCGCGACCGACTCAATCTTTTCGCAAATTAGCCGAGAGAGCATCAAAGCCTCATCGAGCGTATGGTTTTCGAGCGCCTCCCCGATTGTTTCCCCATTGGGGCAAGTGTCGGGAATCCACGTCGGGTTTAGCGGGCGCATTTGTATGTCGAGATACAGCGGCCAAACTGTTCCAGAGTGCATTGGCCCGTAGTATTGCATATTGTTTGAAAGCGGATAATTTTTGTATCCTTCGGTGTAAGCCTTCCATATTTTTATGATTTTGCCTGTGTTTGCGCCCCAATGCGGCTTGGCGAGTTTCATTAAAAATTCGTCCTCGCCGCTCTTGAAATCTTCAAACGCGAGCTTCCCTGCGGCTACGTTCATAATGCCCGGATAGTTGCCGAAGTACCAGCACTGCATTACGCTCGAGCAGCCGAGGCTTTTCATTCGGGAGTACTTTTCATACAGTAGCCCCGGCGCAGGGATAAACGGAACAGTCGCCAATTCGTGCGAGCAGCCGACTTGGATTTTTGCCGACAATTCTGCCCGCGACGAAGCCGCGGTATCCGCTACCCGCCTAAATATGTGTGACGGCTCCGTGTGCGAGAGCCAATAGTCTCCTCCGCATCTCCACCGCCCGAGCTGCTTTGCGAGGGTTCCGCTCTCAAAATTATACTGCAATATTGCGCCTTCGGGAACGTGCCGCGCGATTTCAAATACCCACTGCGCGCGTTCGGGCGTCTGCTGGGGCTGGTAGAGCCATGTGATTAGCTGGGCTTTTGGGGCGGACTTCCGAATGCCTTCAACCATAGCCCGCGCCGCGTCTTCATATACCTTCCACTTGGGGATTTTGGAGCATCTCGGGCATTTTATTTCAGCGTCCGAGACGGCCGGAAGTACGCTTAGGCAGTTGGTGATTCTTTCGCCGTGGCTGATATTTATAAGACCTCCCAGATTTGGGACGTTAGCAAATATGTCGGCGAGAGACTCCCGCAAGTATTGCCGCGCCGATTCGCTTGCGGTGCAGAAAGCGTAGTCGTTCCCCCAGCTGCGCGCGCCTTTCCATTCTGGGTGCGCCGCCAATAGCGGGTCGTCGGCCGAAAGAGATTTTGGCTCTATTGCAAACAGCCAAACTTTAATGCCGTACCTGCCGCATTTCTCGACTGTATTTCGGAGCTTTTCGAGCCTCTTTTCAGCGTTTGGGTCGCGTTCTGTAAAAGAGGTTTTGGCAAGCTCCCTAAACTCGATTGTAAGCCATAGCCCGTTTATGCCCTCGCGCGCGAGTTTTGACAGATATTCGTCCGGATAATAGTCGATATCGTCAAGCAGTTCGTCGCGGTTGAACGGAGGCCGTTTTATAGGCCCGAAAAAACATCTCGATATTCTGTTTTTTATCCACGGCTTGCGTTCGATTTTTCCGACGGGCAAAAAGGCGCCTTCTTGCGATTGAATTAAGTCTTGAAGAAAATATATGCCTCTTCTAAGCCCTTCGTCGTCTTCGGCGGTGATTGTTATTCCGGACTTTTCGACATCAACGCGATAGCTTTCGTATCCCGACACTTTCCCGCGTTTTAGTGTAAGTGTTGCGGGGCCGTTTTTAGGGAGTTTAGCATCGGCTAAAAATAAGCCGAGGTCGGACAGGGCTGTTTTGAGGTTATCCCCCGCTGAGTATTCGTCGGCGACTGTTATGCCGCCCGACAAGTCAAGCTCTGAGGGCAGGGCTTTGCGGCTCCAAAAAAATCTCTGCGGCTGGCGTTTTGCGAGATCGCCTACAAATTTCCATTGCTCGCGTCCGGGCGGCGGCGGATATGCGCCGGCTTCCACAGCTTGGCTCGTAAAGATAGAAATATTGGCTGCGGCTGCCCACATGAGGGCGGGTAGGGCATTTTTTTTCAAATTGCTAATCATACGGGCAAAAATCTATTGCAATGTTAGCCGCCGCCGTCGCGGAAGACAAGCAATTTTAGGGGCGTTTCGGCAATAGGCGCAACTATTTTGTTGAAATGCGAATGTGGGAAATAAATTATAGATATTTATTAGTGCAGAGGCTTGATCTCTCGACTGCTAAATTCTTTACACAGATAACTGCCAATAGCGCGAAAAATACAGATAGGGCGTAAGTCTGTATGGCTATATTACTCGCCATTTTATATTTTATAGGAAAAAAGCGAAGTGGACTTTGTATTTCATAATATAAAGCCTTATTATATAAAGGGAAAATTTTGTAATGTATAAAGTATAATGGGAACGTTAAATTTATATTTTTAGCATCAATATAGAATATTAATAATAAAAAACTAAAAAATTGAGGCGGTATTTCTCAAAAAAAAATGAATTTTTTTCAGATGGGGTTAATTCTGTATCTTTAAGTTAATATAAGTTATTTAAAGGTTTAGGGTTAGGTGCGACAAATTGTATTTAAATATTTAGTCCCTATTTATTTCCCATTTCTATAGCTTTATCCTCATGGCATAAATAAATATTCTTTAATATCTATAATCCAGGATGATGTATAAATGTCGGTTAGTTAATATTAGAGCTGGAAAAATGAAAAGACGTGTAAGGTGAGGTCAGAGTATTCTTTTATCGAATTGCGGAAAAGTAGTGTTGGAAAAGTATTGACATAGTTAATGAATGCAATACAAAAAATTTCACTATGAAAAAAACAACATTATTCCTTTTCGCAATTTGCTCAGCAGCGATGTCATATTCTGCTGATAAATGGTTTGGTGATGATAGAAATTCTCAAATTACCGATCCGACAAATTGGTATCTTGACGAAGAAAGAACTATTCAGGCAGATAGCGCGCCTACTTCGGGTGGTCAGGACACTGCTATTATGTATAGTGAAAAAACCGATTGGCGCGGGGTGTACCTATCTCAAACTGACACATATTTATACAATGTAGTTATCACAGGGAACCACCACATGAACTTTGGCGATGATGTTCTTGATAAAGGTAAAGTATATATTGATATAACCGGTGAACTGTCTTCTCCGATAATCGGAAAACAATCCAATCCTGAAATAGGAACATCTTTTGGTAAATCTGGGGAGGTCGCAGTTGAAATGCATGTTGGCGAAATTAATGTAGGGACAGAGATTTATAGAGATAAAACTTTTTCTTATTACGGAGGAGTGGATCTTAGGATTGGAACTCCAGATAATAGAATAACAGATTGGTACTTGTTAGTAGATCGCGATATTAGAATTGGTGGGGGATTATATGAGTTTGCTGGTTGTGTTTTGAACCTCTATGTGGATAAATTATCGGTAAATGGTGTATTGCGGTTTGACCGCAACGGTTCAAGTTATTCAAACATGTTTTTTTCCAGGTCTGCAACGTTTGAAGTTGGAGGTATAGATGCTACAAATATAGCTTCAAATTTTACGTTACATAATTCCCAGGGATCCAGTCTCAATTCTACAATAGTATTAAAAAATGCTGCTGGGAGTGATTATCAGTTTATAGGTGTAATAGCAGATGACGGAAATAACAGGCCCAATATTTCGGAAGTAAAAGCTGTCATGAATGTGACTATGGAAGGAGAGGGCGTGCAGAGGATTTTCAATGCAAAGGATGACGCAACGGATATCTTAGGCCGTCAAAGTGGAACTTACACTGTGAAGAAAGGTCGTCTTTTTATGGATAATTCGCGGATAGCTGCGGATTATAGATTGGCAACGCTGTCGCTGGAAGGCGGAAAATTTGGAGCAGGGCACTACGATTCGTCGCAGACCGGTACTGCATATTTTAAGACGGCGAATTTTAAAAGCGGCGGGTTCGCATACGAAAATTTTGTGAACCACAACGTATTTGACTATAATCCATCTGATAAGGTAATAATAACTGATACCTTTACAAAGGAGGCAGGGAGCGGAAAAATATCAATAGATTTTTCTGACGCCAACGGAAATGCGCTGAATTTGGCGGTTTACGATTATATTTTGGCTGATAGCGCTGAATCTATTGAAATGTGGACGGAGATACTTACAGCTAGTGAGCTTTCTGGCTTCAACCTCGAAAAACGGCTAAGTGACGGCGTGTATGATGCGAATGACGACTTTGTTGCCGAGGGAGTAGCGAATGGTATTGCGGTATTCAAGTGGGTGGAATCGTTGGGAAATGGATATTCGTTGCAGGTAGGTTTTGCTCAAGTTCCGGAACCGGAGTCAGTAGCTGTGATATTTAGTGCAGTAATACTGGCTATCGCAATGCGCAGAAAAATGAAATAATATTCCTTATTTATTATTATAAAATTACTTAAAGTTGCAGAGGATTATCCTCTGCGCTTTTATTTTTATAATTATTTAAATAAATGTATTTGTTTTATCTAATGAACTATTTTGTTGAAATGCAAACACTGGAAGTCAATTATAGACACCCATTATGATAGACGTAAAATTTTTAAGGGAAAATCCCGAATTGGTGAAGGCGAAGGTTGCCCTCAAACATTTTGAGTGCGACATCGACGCCGTGCTCGCCCTCGACGCCCAGAGGCGCAAGGCCGTTGCCGATTTTGAAGACGCGCGCGCCGCGCAAAACGCCGCAAGCAAAGCTATGGCGGAATTGCCCAAAGGTTCCCCAGAATTTAAGGAAAAACTCGCGGAAATGAAGGAAGTCTCAAAGCGCGTAAAGGACCTCGAAGCCGCCGCTGCCGAGATTGACAAGCGCTGGAAGCAAATCCTCCTCACAATCCCGAATATGCCCGACGACAGCGTTCCGGTCGGAAAATCCGCCGAGGACAATGTCACCGTTTACACTTGGGGGGACGTCACCAAGATAAAAAATGCCGTCCCGCACTGGGATTTGCCCTATTTTGAAAAGATGCTCGACTTCCGCCGCGGCGTAAAAGTGACCGGCGCGGGCTTCCCTTTCTATGTTGGCGACATGGCTAGGCTCGTCAGGGCCCTCTTGGCATTCTTCCTAGACGAAGCGCGCAAGAACGGCTACCGCGAGCTTATGTGCCCGATTATGGTGAATGCGGCAAGCGCCACCGCCACTGGGCAGCTCCCCGACAAAGAGGGGCAAATGTACCACGACGCCACTGACGATTACTATATGATTCCCACCGCCGAAGTTCCCGTCACCAACTTCTACCGCGACGAAACTTTTGACGAGTCCGAATTGCCTGTGTACGCCTGCGCGTACACTCCGTGTTTCCGCCGCGAGGCGGGCAGCTGGGGCAAAGACGTGCGCGGGCTTAACCGCCTCCACCAGTTCGACAAAGTGGAACTTGTGAAATGGGTTCACCCCGACCACAGCTTTGAGGAGCTTGAAAAACTCCGCAAAGACGCCGAGGGAATCCTGCAAAAGCTGAATCTGCCCTACCGCGTGCTCTCGATATGCACGGGCGACATCGGTTTCCCGCATGCAAAGCAGTTCGATCTCGAAGTCTGGGCGGCGGGACAGCAGAGATGGCTCGAAGTGTCGAGCTGCTCTTGCTTCACAGATTTTCAGGCGCGCAGGGCAAACATAAGGTTTAAGTCCGCCGGCGGAAAGCCCGCTTTCGTCCACACACTGAACGGCTCGGGGCTTGCGATACCGCGCGTTTTGGCGGCCCTTCTCGAAAACAATGTGCGCGACGACGGCTCGATAGCAATTCCAGAAGTTCTTTCCCACTGGTACGGCTCCGACACTCTCGGAAAATAGCGCGCTTTACCGCGCGCCGTGTTGCGGCGCGCCGGGGCAAATTCGCCATAGGGTTGCCGTTGCTTCACACCTCGGCTGCCTTTACGCAAAATTTCCGGGATACGCCGTTTTGTTCCTTGTTTTTTATGGGTTGCGGCGCGAAGCCGGTACAATTTTAATTCCAGGTTCGCCTGCCTGCCAAAATAATAACGCAGCGGTGCATTCGCGCATCGTGCCGCAACCGTAAAAGACAAAAATCCTGCCAAGAAATATTCGCAGACTACCGATACTCCACAAAAATGTTTGAAGCAATAACGGAAAATCTATCCAAAGCCCTCCGCAATTTGCGGGGGCTCGGAAAGCTAACGGAAGAAAATATGGCGGAAGCCCTCGGCGAAGTGCGCAAGGCGCTTCTATCGGCAGACGTCCATTTCAAGGTTGCCAGAGACTTTACAGACAGGGTTAAGGCGGAATGCGTGGGTCTCGAAGTGGTAAAGTCTGTGACGCCCGGGCAGCAGATTGTAAAAATTATAAGCGACGAGCTCGAAAAGCTTCTTGGCGCTGGCGAGACTGAGCTTTCTCCGATAAGGCCGCTTAAAATTATGATGGTAGGCTTGCATGGCTCTGGGAAAACTACCACTTCCGCAAAACTCGCGGCGCTGCTTAGAAAACAGGGAATGAATCCTGCGCTCATCGCGTGCGACGTTTACAGGCCCGCGGCAATCGACCAGCTCGAAATACTCGGAAAGCAAATTGGAGTTCCGGTATATTCCGACAGAAATTCAAAAGATGTTCCGCGGCTCGGAAAAACTCTTTGCGACGAAGCCATAAAAAACGGGGCAAATGTTGTAATACTCGATACCGCCGGCAGGCTTCAGATAGATGCCGAGCTTATTGAAGAAATAAAAAAGCTGAGGGAAAACGTCTCCCCGAAGGAGGTTTTGCTCGTCGCCGACGCCGCGTTGGGGCAGGAGGCTGTGAACGTCGCAAAGGCCTTTAACGAGGCGGTAGGCATGACGGGCGTTGTGATGACAAAGCTCGACGGCGACGCTCGGGGAGGGGCGGCGCTCTCCATCAAAGCAGTTTCGGGAGCGCCAATTAAGTTCGCCGGCACGGGCGAAAAAATTTCCGACATAGAAGTATTTCACGCCGACAGAATGGCGCAGCGCATACTCGGCATGGGCGACATCGTAAGCCTCGTTGAAAAGGCCCAGGAAAATATCGACATGCAGGAGGCCGCCAAAATGGCCGAAAAGCTCCGCAAGGCGGAGTTCAACCTCGAAGATTTTCTCGCCCAGATGCGCCAGATGAAAAAGCTCGGCCCGCTTGGGGGCATAATGAAAATGCTGCCGGGGCTTGGAGGCATGGGAATTGAAATAGGAGAAAAAGAGGAGAGCCGCATGCGCCGAATGGAGGCGATAATTTTGTCAATGACACCCGCCGAAAGGCGCAATCCGTCAATAATAAACGCGCGCAGAAGAATGAGGATTGCGGGCGGTTCCGGAACTCAGGTAAGGGACGTCAACACTCTGCTAAAACAGTTCGAGCAGATGAGAAAAATGATGAAAATGATGAAGGGCGAAAAGGGAAGGCGAATGATGTCGTCTCTCATGCGCCGCATGTAGGAGCGCGCTCTCTTTGTTTAATACTCGTTTCTGATTGTTTTTGCAATTCTGCGCAAAGGTCTGCCTTTTAACCCATTTGCGAATTGGCGCGTCGGCGCGGAGAGCGGCAGGCGCTTTAATTTTTTGCGCGCGGTGGCGGCGCGGCTTTAATTTTTTTACAGTATGGAAGCTAAAAATAGTCTAAGAATTGCGGTCTAATTGGGTGTAAAACTTTGCAAAAAAATCTTCCGCCCTGTCCAAGTATTTGGATTTAGCGGGCGCGTTTAAAGAATCTTCCTGAGCTTTTGATTTTTTCCCGCTATTGTCCGCTTCGGGAATATCTTTTACGGAGGGTACGGAAGGAATGCCTTTGGCGTAAATGTATGTCTTTGTGGGGCGAACGCGGCTGTCGTAAAATTTCATAGGGCCTAAGTCGCGCGTATTAAATAGTGAGTCGCTGCCGGAGTCGGCGATGTTCTTTAGTTCGCGGTAGGTGTCTTGTATAGATGATAGAACTTTGCCTTTTGAGTAAATCTTAAATTCCGATTTTATCGGAGTTCCGTCGGCTGCGTAGTGGAAATGAATATCCGAAAGCTTTTCTCCGGAATGTTTGTTGCGCATCTCAACCGATACAATTTTTCTTTTCTCCAACTGTATGAAATGGTCCGTCGATAAATCGGAATATTTTATTGAGTCGTCCGAGATTTTGAGGCCGTTTTTGCCGTCGGCAAATTTGCCGCGCAGAGCTTCGATGAATGCGTCAGGATAAAGCGCGATATAAAGCCTCGCGTCAAAAGACGAAAATTCCCCTATGTCTCCCTCTAAAGGCGATATAAATGCTTTGGCATTTGCGCCGTCAATCTCGGCGAGATATTTCACAGGATTGTACAACGAAAAGTTCCGCAGTCGTTTTATTTGTTTTGAAAGCGCGCCTCTATCGTTTATTAAAACGCAATATTCATTTTGTATGCGCTCACTGCGCGTTCTATCCGGAAAATCTATCGTTCCGGGCTCGTAGTTGAAATAAACCATATTTTTTGAGCCATCTGCCGTAGTAGTCTCGTTAGCGACTACCGAGAAAACGCGCGATTCCTCCGCGCAAGCCGCGTTTACCGAAAAGCAAATCAACGCAAGTAGAATGAGGTTTTTCATGGTATTTTCCTTTTGCCTTTGAAATCAAAAACAATCTATCGGCGGCAGCTCTTTCACTCTCGCTTTCCGCTTTCGATTCCGTATATCCTTTCTTTACAAAATAAAGCATAAAATATACGAGGCAAAAAAGCAAAGATAAAATGCAATAAAAAAGCTCGTGGCAGGCGGCGTTTTCTTTATAAAAATTGGTAAAGAGCTAATAGAAAAATTTTATGAAAAAAATGCTAAAAATTACGGTGCGCGCCTTTGCGGCGGCTGTAATACTTGGGGTTCAGCCCGCCTCCGCCCGCCACCTAAATTCCGCCTGTGTCGCGTCGGCGGTTTCGGGAGCTGTTGCGCGGTAAAGCGCGAAAAATATTCGTAATTTTATTGCGCCCATACAGAAAAAATATTTCGGCAATCTATAAAATTAAAAATTTGAGGGCAAAAAAATTGCCGCGAAAGTCCTGAAATTGCAGGCGCGGCAAATTTTTTAAATGCAGGATATTCTGCGGCTATGAGTCAAGCCCGATGTCTATCCATTTGCTCGAATGGACGGGAGCGGCTGTCGATATGAAATCCGCGCCGAGTTTTCCAAGCTCGCCAATGCTGTCGAGCGTGACTCCCCCAGAAATTTCAGTCCACGACTTATCCTCAATCATATTCACGGCGGTTTTTATGTCGGCGGGGGTAAAGTTGTCGAGCATTATGACGTCAGCGCCCGCTTCGAGCACAGGCGGAATTTGCTCGAGCGCGTCGACTTCCACTTCTATCGCGAATCCCGCATTTTTTTCGCGCGCGGTGCGCACGGCAGCCGCCAGCCTTTCGCCTTTCGAGGCGCCGGCAGCGGCAAGGTGGTTGTCTTTTAGCATTACGCGGTCGAAAAGCCCTATTCTGTGGTTGTATCCGCCGCCGCACGCAAAGGCGTATTTTTCAAGCACGCGCAACCCCGGCGTCGTCTTGCGGGTATCCAGCAATTTTGTTGGCGAATCGCCGAGCGCCTCGACGTATTTTGCGGTCTCGGTCGCAACTCCCGACAGCCTTTGCAGAAAGTTCAACATTATGCGTTCCGCTTGCAATATAACACGCGCGGAGCCTTCTATTACCCCGAGTTTTGCCCCCTTTGAAACTTTGTCGCCGTCTTTTGCGAGAGGGGTAAACTTGCACTCAAAGTCGTCGGAGGCTTCTTCATAGACTTTTAGGACAATCCGCACAAGCTCCATGCCGCAAACAACCATGTCGCGGCGCGCGCATAGGGCGGCAACCGTTTTTATGGAGGGGGTCAGCGAGCGCGTAGTTATGTCGGCCGCGACTTTCGGAAGCACTGCAAGCCCCGCGCCTTCTATGTCTTCGGCGCGTGCAGTCTTGACAAGCTCGGCGACGTATTTTTCGTCGATGTCGCTCCATTTAAGGCGGCGCACGAGATGCGAAAGGTAGGTGGAGTCTTTCATTGTCACTCGGTAAAAAATTCTTTGCGGGCGGCCGCCTGTATGGAAATGCAAAGCGGCTTGCCTTCGACGCCCAAAAATTCAAACTCGTATGCTCCGCCGGCGGACTCCATCAATGAAAGCCCCGCGGCGACGTCCCATAAATACAGCCCGTTTTCCTTGTAGGCGTCGGCCCTTCCGGCGGCTACCCACGCCATTGCGAGCGCCGCGCTTCCGCACATTCTGACCTTCTTGAATTTTTGCACGGCTGTCACAAAATGTTTAAGGTTTTCGTCGGAATAGTCAGTCGCGCTCGGGAAGCCCGTCATTAGCACTGCTTGCGATTGCTCGCGCGCCCAGACGGGCTTTATTTCCGCGCCGTTTAGCGTAAGGGGAAGGCCTTTGCCGCCTGCGTAGAGCTCGCCGCGGGTGAAGTCGTTTATCGCGCCGACAACCGGCGTGCGCCCCTTCATCAGCGCAACGCTCACGCATACGCCCGGAATGCCCCTAAGAAAATTGTAAGTGCCGTCTATTGGGTCTACTATCCAATAGTAGGAATCGTTGAATGCAAGCGACGTGTCTCCGCCGTTTTCCTCTCCGATGACGGGTATGCCGGTCGTTTCGAGCTTGCCGCGGATAAACATTTCGCTCTCGACGTCCTCCTGCAATTTGACGTCATTGCCGGCGTCGGAATTTACGCGGCGCTCCGCTATCGCCGACAGGCGCTCGCCCGCGGCCTTTGCGACGGACGAGGCGATTTTTAAAAATGCGGATTTTTCAGATAAGTCCATATTGCTCCAATTTTGTAAAGTATTGCGGCTATTAGGCGGAAGGTGTTTCCCCCTCGGCGCATAGTTTTCTGATCTTGCCGAGGTCGAGTTTTCCGGAACTAAGCAGCGGAATTGCGTCCACTCTCACAAGGTGTTTGGGTATCCAGAGGTTTGGAAGTCCTGCTTCCGTAAGCAGGCGGCGCAGTTTTGCCATCTCAATGTCGAAGGAGGAGATCAGCACGAGCGACTCGCCCTTGGCTTCATCTATGCGCGAGCCTATCGCAATCAGCGGAACTTCCGAATCCTGTATTCCAAGCGCTTTGACTATCGATTCCTCTACGCTCATGTGTGGAACCATTTCCCCGCCGATTTTTGAGAAGCGGGAAATTCTTCCTTTTATAAATATGAATCCGTCTTCGTCGAGGGCGGCGAGGTCGCCGGTATTTAGCCAGCCGTCGCGGAGTTTTTTCTTGTTTTCTTCGGGCTGGTTTAGGTATCCGCCGAAAATGCTCGCGCCTTTGAGATGCAATAAGCCGATGCTGCCGACCGGCAGAAATTCCCCTGTGTCGGGGTTCGCGACTGCCGCAAGCATTCCTGGAAAAATTTCGCCTACGGATTCCGCCTTTGTTTGGCTCGGCTGCGGGCAGAATTCCCCGCGTTTTAGGTTCGGCGGAAGGTTTACGGCCACTACCGGCGAGGCTTCCGTCAATCCGTATCCCTCCCAATAATAGACGTTCGGGAACTTTTCATTCCACTTTTCTATAAATCCTTCGGGAGTTTTTTCTGCGCCGCCGATTACCCCGTGCATTGCGGGGAAGTCTTCCGGCTTTCCCTTTTTGTAATAGGAGCGCAGGAAGGTTGGGGTGCTAATCATAATTGTAGATTTGTATTTGCGGGAGGCCTCCAAGTTTGCCTGCACTTCAAGCGGGCTTTGGACTGTCACCGACTGCATTCCGTATATTGCAGTCATCCAAACCTGTATTGTTTGCCCGAAACTGTGGAATAGCGGCAGGTTTGCATGCAGGCGGGTGTCGGAA
>UMAM01007896.1_pt1 | contig 35690 bp, 29 predicted proteins | sample 1963711 | NCBI WGS metagenome assembly UMAM01 (sample SAMEA4835916, study PRJEB28245) | human gut metagenome | biome: gut microbiome; material: fecal sample | place: Denmark | collected 2008
AGGACGTGCTCTACCGGCTGAGCTACCGGGGCATGCTCAAAAAAGCCGCCAGTTGTCTGGCGTTTTTTATTTGTAAGAGTTAGAATATGAATTTTGCATATTTGCGCGTCAACATTTTTTTTCTTTTTTTTTTAATTTTAAGCAAATTGCGGATAAATGTTTTAATAAATTGATTATAAATAAGTTAATACAAATATCACAAATTTAGGCGCATTTTAGCCGCGCAAAAAACTTGCATATTCAAAAAAAATCCGCCTTTGCTTAGATACCATGCGCGCGTATTTTATCCCCGCAAAATTTACAAATTCCATACGCGCGCATTCCCGCAATCTACGGTGGCAAACACAAAACCGCGAAAACTATGAAAGTATCCACGCACAAACTGCCGGTTTCAAAGCTAGTCTCCGAATTTCGCGACGTTGACAGGTTTATGGGGCTATGCCGCGCGTGTCCAAACTTTGGTAAAATATGGTCATGCCCGCCTTTCGATTGTCTTCCGTCAATTTTAGACTCTAAAACCGCGCAATGCCGGCTTTTCTTGTATGAAATAGACGTTCCCCAAAGCAAATCGAGTACCGCTGCACCTTCGCAACAGGAAATAAGGCGCATTTACGCCGCCGCAAGGGCTGAAATAGACCCAAAACTCCTTGCGCTGGGCAAAAACCTCCCGTCGGACTCGCTCGTACTTCTTGGAGGCTCGTGCGCGAACTGCCCATTGCCGAAATGCGCGAGACTCGATAAAAAGCCCTGCCCCCGCCCCGAATCTATGAGGCCGTCGCTCGAATCGCTTGGTTTTGACGTTGTCGCCATCGCAAAAAAAATATTTGGCGCTGATTTGGAATGGGCTACTGATTCAAAAACACCTCAAACATTGCGCATTGTCTGCGCGATTCTTGAACCATAGTTTGACATATTAAAAATTTCTCGGCATAATTTTTTTATAACCTTTCAAAAAAAACTGATCAACACTATGAAGAAAATTAGCAGGATTACATTTATTGCGGCAGCAGCCATATCGGCTTTATTCGCGCTCGCCGCATGCACCGAAAAGAAGTTGGAACTCAGCAAAAGCGAGCTTGCCGACAAAATCAAAGGCGGCTGGGCCGGGCAAATAATTGGCTGCACATACGGCGGGCCAACCGAATTTAGGTACAGACAAAAGATGATACCCGACGACGTAAAAATAAATTGGGACGAAAACCGCCCGATTACCACCGGGATTTTCGGAGGCCTGTACGACGACCTGTACCTCGACATCACCTTTATGGACGTCTTCGAGCGCTTTGGGTTTAATGCTCCAAGAATCGAGTTCCAGCGCGCCGTGGGAGACTCCACATACGAGCTTTGGGCGGCAAACAGGGCGCTGCGTTTCGCGTGGCTCGACGGCTTCCAGCGCGGAGAGCCGACCTCATGGAAAATCAACCCGATGTACAATGATATAGACTTTCAGATAGAGTCCGACTACGCCGGGCTTATGTCGCCCGCAATGCCGAATGTTGCCGTAAAATTCGCGGAGCCGGCGGGCCGCTCGATAAATTCCAACGACGGATTCTATTGCGGAGCATACGTTGCGGCAATGTACTCCATTGCATTCGTCTCAAACGATATGGAATTTGTAGTTGCCGAGGCACTGAAAGTAGTGCCGGCCGAGAGCCGCACCAGAAAAATGATGTCCGACATTATCGAATGGCACAAACAAAACCCGAAAGACTGGAAACAAGCATGGCAGAAGTTTGAGGATATGTACGTAAAAACCCACGACGCCAACTTCGGCAGCCGCGACATACACGCCCCAAATAATTGCGCCTACATACTTATCGGGCTGCTGTATGGCGACGGCGATTTTGAAAAAACAATAGACATTTCAATGCGCTGCGGGCTCGACTCCGACTGCAATCCTGCGAGTGCCGGCGGAATACTTGCCACGTCGCTCGGATATTCAAAAATACCCGAAAAGTTCAGGAAACCCCTCGAAAAAAGCCGCGATAAACTCTTTATGGGGACTTCGTATTCCCCCGAAAAGGTTTACTCCACAAGCCTCAAACAAGCCCTTGCCGTGTTGAAAGCAAACGGGGCGAATTTTGAAGGCGATAAAATAATGGTTTCCGCGCAACCGCTGGCGGAATTGCCGCTTGAAGAGGACGCGCCGTCGGCAAACGAGGTTTCGTCGAAAAATATCCCGGTAAAGCTCGCAGGCTCGACAGTCGTGGAATTCGAGGGCCGCGGCGCCGTACTATACCCAAGCGCGGAGTTTTCAAAGGCGTTTAAGGCTTTTGCAAACGCCCAAAAACAGAAGGGTTTTGCGGGCGAGATTGAAGTGGTTCTCGACGGCAAAAAAGTCCGCACGGCAAAATTCTTTACGGAGAAATATCGGAACGAGCGCGACTTCATATTCGCAGAGCGCGACATTGCAAACGGAGAGCACAAGCTCGAGTTCAAGCTCGCAAACGCCAAAAAGGGCTTTCCGGAATTTTTCGGATACCTGAGAATTTACTCCGAGAAAAAATAGGCGCGCAGTGTAAAAAACGGGGGCAAAAGCCCCCGTTTTTTTTGCGCCCCGAGCGTCAAAAAAGGCAATTTCGGAATTCGCAGTTTTCCACGCCGAACGCGTCCACCGCCTCCTTCCACGGGGAATCCGCGCCGGAAGTTTTCAGGCGGCAGCCGTCGAACAAAATGTCTTTCGCGTACCGCAGCATAATCGCCGCGGGAACGCAGTCGCCGTTTTTCTTCCAATCCTCCAAGTTGCGGACCCGCACGGGATTCTTCGGTATCGCGCCCCCGCCCGACATCTCGAAGTCGCAATTTCTGAAAGTTATGTCGGATATGTTTTTTTCGAGATGGCCGGCGATTATGCTCGACCTGTCCCCGCCGAACGAACAGTCGGAAAACGCCACATTCCTTATGGACGCCTTCGCGCCGCTCCTGCCCCAATTAAAGCTATCCGAAAGCATATTCAGCGGCCTCATCGCCCGTATCAGCGCGTCGGAAATGCGGACGTCCTCTATTTGTGCTCCGCCCCTGCCGTGGTAGGCGCCGATGAAAGAAATCCCCTGAAAGGTGTTTTTGACAATTATGTTGTCTATCGAGCACCGGCGTATGCGGCCGCTGCCAACCCCTATCCGGACGCCGTTGCACGTCGACTGGAGAACGCATCCGGAAATCGTCACGTCCTCGCACGGAGCGTTTGCGTTTTTCAGGCGGGAGGGATTCGCCCGCACGGTTATGCAGTCGTCCTCGGTGGAAATCGAGCATCCGCTCACAACCGCCCGCGAGCACGAGTCTATGTCTATGCCGTCGTTGTTGTGCCCGCGCGGATCGTTTTTTATCGACAGTCCGGACGCGAAAACGTCCGAACACCCGTGGAAGAAGCAGGTCCAAAACGGGGCGTTTGAAAGCCGCACGTTCCGGACGGACACGCCGCGGCACTCGCAGAAGAACAGCATCTGCCCGGGGCGCCACCGCGGATACGCAAATTTCCGCGGAAATTTTACGGAAGCGTTTTCCGGCACCTGCATCCAGAAATCGAGGCCGCTTCCGTCTATTTCGCCGCCTCCGAAAACGGAAACGTTTTCGGCCTCGAGCGCGACAAGCAAATGCGCTCCGGAAGCGTGTTCAGACCTTATCGCCGCGTTCTGCGGGCAGAAGTCGTCGCGGTTGTAGAGATTTTTGTCCACGGAGGCTTTCAGCTTCGCGCCCGGGAGGATTTCAAGTCCTATATTGTCGCGCAGATAAACCGTGCCCGATAGGAAAACCCCGCCCGAAAGCCTCACTATTCCGCCGCCGTTTTTCGCCGCGGCGTCTACCGCCGCCTGTATCGCGCGCGTGTCGTCGGACTTTCCGTCGGCCTTCGCTCCGTATCGCCTGGCGCAATAGACGCCGCACTCCGCACGCGCCGGAAGGGACGCGGCGGAGAGCAGAAGCCCCAAAAACTGTGCCCTTGTCATGCGCGCTACTTCTCAAATTCAAACGGGAAAGCTGGCAGGTCGGCGGTGGAATAAAGCCATGCGTCCGGCTTAGCCCAAGGCTTCCATAGATACCTGACACCTTCGGGTTTCCCCGCTCCTTCGGGGCTCTTTACAAAAACCTCGCCGCCGCGTATCTCCGGAGAGCCTTCCACCCATTTGCCGCCGATTTTAAGCTCAAACCCTCGCGGATCTCCTATTCCTGACAGCTTGCCGTCGAATTTTTTAAACTTCACAAGGGCTCCGCCTTCGGAAAATTCGGCGGATTTAAATATCGGCGCAATCGCCGCGACAGATTTTTTGCCATACACTTCCTTTTCGGCAATCTTTGCAAGACGCTCGCCAACGAGCGTTTTATCACGCGGGTGGACGTCTTTTTTATCACCGAGATCTATGGTATTGGCGATTTCCGAAAATTTCAGTTTTTTCGAAGCCGAAATTTGCTTGTCTCTCACTTGCGCCCATAGTTTTCCGCCGCCAAACGATGGAAGTTCTGCGCACAAAAACCATAGCTTTTTGTCCCCCCACTTTTCGCGCCACGCGCCGACCATATTTTCATACAAATCTCCAAAAGCCTCGACAGCCTTTGGATTGCCGGCGCCATAGCCGCTCTCCTGCTCGCCCTGGTACCACACGACGCCGCGCGCTGCAATGCCCGCCATTGGCGCAACCTTTGCATTCCAGTGCCTTATCGGAACTTCGTGATTTCTATATGGAGTGTAGTCGAGAGGCACCGAAAGCTTATTCCAGTCGTAGGGCGGCTTCGGTTTTTTTTCAGCCTCCGCCTTTTTGCAGGCAGCCTCGTATTCGGCGAGATTCTTTTTGTAGGCTTCCTGTTTTTTCGCATAGCCCCCGTTTTTTACATACTCTTTAGAGGCCTTCAGATAGTTGCTGTAATAGTCTTTCAGATACGGGACGCGGTCTATGTACTCCTCGGGAGTCCAGCAAGCCATGAGAGTTCCGCCCATTGAAGTGTTTATAAGCCCCACCGGAACGCCCAAATCTTTCAACAGTTTTTCACCAAAATAGAATCCCACCGCCGACTGAGTCCCGACATTTTCCGGAGAGGTAAGTTCCCATTTTCCTCCGGGGAAGTCGCTTTGCGGAGCCTTAGCCATCGCGCCGAGGCTCATTCTAAAATAGCGGAGATTCGGATAATTCGCGCGCGGGATTGCGACATGGGCGTCGTCGGAGCCTTTGAGCGTGAAATGCATATTGCTCTGCCCGCCCAAAATCCAGAGTTCGCCGACAACAACATTTTTTATTTTTGCGGCTTCCTCTCCGTTTTCATAGACTTTTAAATCCCTCGGATTCGCCGAAGCCTTCATCGGGGAAAGCCATACCACCCACTTGCCGTCTGCGTCCGCCATTGCAGATTTTTTCTGATTTGCGAACTCGACCTCCACCGTTGCCCGCGGATCGGACGTTCCCCATATCTTCACTTTTTTACCCCGCTGCAAAAGCATATTGTCGGAGAAAATAGACGGCATTTTTATTGCCGCAGACAGGGGCGCCGCCGAGACTGCAACAAGCGCCACAAAAGCAAATTTTAGGGTTTGGAAGATATATCTGCGAATCGGAGTTTTCATTTTGATTATTTTTTGGGCTTTTCAAATTTGAATGAGAAAACGGGTGTATTCTGAGAGTTGTAAAGCCAAACGTCCGGTTTTGCCCAGTCGGTCCACAGATATCTTACCCCTTCGGGAATCGAGCTGCCGGAAGGAGCGGTGACGAACACATTTCCGCCGCGAATCTCCGGTTTTGCTTTCACCCATTTGCCGTCGATTTTGAGTTCAAAACCGCGCGGCTCGCCTTTGCCGACAAGCTTGTCCCCAAAAGAGTCTATCCTCACAAGCACGCCGTCTTTCCCATATTGGGCAGACACTGCGCGGGGCGTTTGAAATAGAGAGTTGTCGCCGTACACTTGGCGGAGCGCCGCTTCTTCAAGCCTATGCCCCACGAGAGTTTTGTCGCGCGGGTGGACGTCGTCCTTCCAGCCAGTGTCTATTATATTTGCACATGCCGCATGCCCGAGCTCTTCGGCTGCGGTTATCTGCTGGGCGCGCACGCGGGGCCAGGCGCTTGCGTCTGCTTTTGAGGGCATTTGCGCGGCGAGGAAAAATAGCTTGTCGTCGCCCCAGCGCTCGCGCCACGCTTTCACCATATTTATGTACATTTTGTCGAAGACAAACGACGGCGAAAACTTTGGATTCTCCCCCCAGCCGTCAGACTCGCCCTGATACCACAGGACTCCGCGCGCCGCATAACCCGCCACGGGAGCCACTTTCGCGTTCCAGTGCCAAATCGGGACTTCGTTGAACGGCACATGGGTAAACTTTAACGGCGTGCTAACCCTATATTCCCACGCTGACGGGCGCTTTACCCCCTTAGCGTCGGCCTCTTTGCATGCGGCTTCGTATTTTGCGCGGCGGACTTTCATTTCCGCGACGAGCTTTTCGTAGCCGCCGTTTTTCAAATAATCATCGCGTTTTTTATTGTACTCCTGCATCCACTTTTTGTTGAATGGGACATTGTCAATGTATTCCGCGGGAGTCCACGCACGCATTGAAGTTCCGCCCTTGCAGACGTTCACAAGCCCGACAGGCACTTTCAGATCCTTGTGGAGCTTTTCGCCAAAGTAAAATCCGACCGCGCTAAACGACCCTGAATCTTTCGGATTTGAATGAATCCATTTCCCGCCCGGGATAAAATATTGCTCTTTTTCCGTTATGCGGTTAGAGTCCATTTTAAAGTAGCGGATATTAGGATAATTCGAGCGCGCTATTGCCTTTTTAGCGTCGTCCGTCTGCGACAAAATCCACTCCATATTGCTCTGCCCGCCCAAAATCCAGACTTCTCCAACAAGAATGTCGGAAACTGTTCTTGCAGGCTTGCCATTCTCTGAAATATTCATTTTGCGGGGCGAATCGGAAGCCTCCATCGGCGGAAGATTCAGCGTCCACTTTCCGTCTGCGCCGGCTTTTGCGGAACATTTTTTTCCGTTGAATTCCACATCCACCTGGGAATTTGCGTCGGCCGTTCCCCATATTTTTACGGGCATATTGCGCTGAAACACCATTCCGTCGGAAAATATCTCCGGAAGCTTTATCTCTGCGGTCAACGGGTACGACCACGCGACCGCCGCAATAAAATATAAAAGGCATCTAACTTTCATAAGTCCTAAAAAATCTATTTATTTTCTTTTTCAAAACCGAACGCCGGCAACCCACCGTCGGTATACAGCCATGCGTCCGGCTTTGCCCAGCTCTTCCAAAGATAGCGCACGCCTTCAGGTATAGAGTGGGAATTAGGCGCGGACACAACCACTGTTGAGTCGGAGTCAATCTCCGATTTTGCGGGAATCCATTTGCCGTCTATTTTAAGCTCGAAGCCCCTAGGTTCGCCCTTTCCGACGAGTTTCCCCGAAAAAGCCCCGAATTTCACAACGGCATTGCCGGTATTGAATGTCGCCCCGGCAAAAACTGGGGATCTGTCCTCCACACTGCTGTCGTCATAAACTCTGCGCATTGCAACCTTTTCAAGCCTTTCGGAAATTGGACCTTTGTCGGCTGGGTGGATGTCGGTTTTTTCGCCCGTATCGGAAGCGCAGACTATGTACGAATTATCGACGCTTCCAGCCGCCAAAACCTGCGCCGCGCGAACCTTGCCCCAATCTTTTCCGTATCCGTAAGACGCCAATTCCACCGATATCCACGGCATTGAATTGTCGCCCCATGCCGCGCGCCAAGCGTCTACAAGTATTCTAAACTGGCGAACGAACAGAGCCTCGGAATCGTTCTGGTTGGACTCACCTTGGTACCACAAAAAGCCGCGAGCAGTGTAGCCTGCCAATGGGGCAACTTTCCCGTTCCAATGCATTGCGGGAGCAGATACGTTAGTTATAGGAGTCTGCGGGCAGGGAGCCACCGTAAGCGCCCACGGCATTGTCGGCGGGCGTTTATTTTCGGCTTTTGCCTTCGCGACCGCCTTCTTGTGCTGTTCCATTCTTTCCTTATGCGCCTTGGCGGCTTTCTCATATCCGCCGTTTTTCCATTCAGGCAATTTTTCAAAATATTCAGCTCTGCGGCTTTTCAAATATTTTGATTTGTCCATCGCATCGAACGGAATCCACGTTTCCATTCGCGTCCCGCCGCGCGCGGTGTACACAAGCCCCACTGGAACGCCCAAGTCTTTTGAGAGTTTTTGTGCAAATGCGTACCCCACCATGCTGAACGATTGCGCGTTTTTAGCGTCAGCTTTTTTCCATTGCGAGCCTGCCGTAGTGTCGCTCTGGGGAGTCTCTGATATGCTTGGAGCCGGATTTGAAAAATACCGTATATCGGGATTGCCTTCGGGTTTGAGATTTCGCCACGTGTAAGTCATTTCCATATTGCTCTGCCCGCCAAGAACCCACACTTCGCCGACAATCACGTCTTTTATGGTGCGCGAGAGCTTTCCGTTCTCGTAGAACTTCATATCCCTGCCCTCCTTCGATGCTTCGAGCGGATCCAGTAAGACGCTCCACTTGCCGTCATTGCCGGCTTTCGCCGACTTTTTTGCGCCTGCGAACTCTACTTCCACCGCCGCGTTTGCGTCGGCTGTTCCCCATATTTTTACGGGCTTTTGGCGCTGGATTAGCATGTCGTCCGAAAATATTCTCGGCAGGTTTATTTCAGCCGAGAGCATGGAAGCCGCAAGGGCTGCAAATATAAAATAGGAAATTTTTTTTATTTTCATAAGCTTATAGACCATCTGTTAACGTATTTCGTCAGTAAATCCGAATGCGGGGATTCCGGCATCGTTGTAAAGGCATACGTCAGGCTTTGCCCAGCCTTTCCAAAGGTACCTTACGCCTTTTATTGCCGAGCCGTCCGGAGTTTTAACCGTTAATTTCCCGCCCGAAAATTCAGCTTTGGCGTCGCGCCACTGACCGTCGGCGCATTTTGCGATAAATCCGCGCGGCTCGCCCTTGCATTCAAGCTTTCTGCCGCGAAAGTCGAAGGTCAATTCCGCGGTGTCAGCAGAATATTTTGCCGACTTGAAAATCGGCCCGTAGACGGCGGGCTTTTTCTGCCCGTAAACGTCGTTCAACGCGATATTCGCGAGGCGGTCGATAATAGGTTTTTTGTCGCGCGGATGGACATCGTTTTTATCTCCTGTGTCTATCGATACGGCAATTCCGCCATTGGGATCTTCGAGGGAGGCGCGCATCTGGTCCCAGCGCATATATTCCCAGCCGTTGTCCTTATAAGACGGCAGCTGGACGCACAAAAAGTACATATCCGGCTTTTCCCAAGCTTTTCTCCACGCTTTTTTCATTCCCTCGAAAATCGACTTAAAACCGCTCCACATGTAGTCTGACTCGCCTTGATACCATAGGAAACCGCGCGCGGTAAAGCCTGCCATCGGGGCGATTTTGGCATTCCACAGGCGCGCGGGGTTGCTTACCCCGTACGGTTTTGAGATGTCTGGCTTGGCCTGCAAGTTTGCCGCCCAGGGGCATATTGGCCTGGATTTTCCCGCCGCTTTTGCCTTGGCGACTTCCGCCTCGTATTTGTCGCGCGCCTCGCGCCATTTAGCGAAGCTCTTCTTAAATTCGGACTCCTTCCATTTTTTTGAATCACGTTCAAACATCTTGCGGGCGGGCTTCATTAGCGGATCGGAATTAAAAAATTCGATGGGAGTCCACCCGACCATTCGGGTGCCGCCGCGCGAGCTTTCAACTATCCCGACAGGTATATCCCCAAGAGCCTTTGATATGCGCGAGCCGAAAAACAGCGCGATTGCGTTTGAATTACCAAGCTTGTCTTTTCCCGGCACGAACCATTGTGCCCACCCTTCGAAATCTGATAGCGGAGTTTCGCTTATTTTTCCGCTGTCTTGGGCGAAATACCTGAGATTTTTTGGCAAATTCTCCAATTCCTCTTTGGAGCCGATCATGGAGTTTGCGTCGAATTGCATATTGCTCTGCCCGCCGGTTATCCAAACTTCGCCGACCAACACTCCGCCGATTTTTTTCGACACCGCGCCATTTTCAAATACGAGCATTTCCCGCGGCTGGGCGGAAGTTTCCAGCGGAGGAAGAAACAGCGACCATTTTCCGTCTTTGTCCGCTTTAGCCAAAATATTCTTTCCCGCAAACTCCACGCGCACGTCTGCGTTTGGAGACGCCTTACCCCACACCTTTACCTGCTCGCCGCGTTGCAAGACCATATTGTCCGAAAAAATTTTCGGCATTTTTATTTCCGCAACAACGGCTTGCGCAAGCAATAGCGCAACAATCAATAGTGTTGATTTCTTCATAGTTTTTACAATCCGCCGCGGAACCCCCCAATACAAACCTCTCCCCCCGCGGAAAAAGTTATACGTTCCGCCTTTGCGTAATTTATAAAACTACTACTTGGCCCGCATTGTTGTCAAATAAACAATATATGTTTGAAAAATATTTCCTGCGGGCGATAATTTTTTTTGGAAAATATGATTATCGACGAAAACAAACTGAGAAAAGTTTCCGAAAAGCTCGTTGGCAAAGGGAAAGGCACAATGCCTTCCCTTAAGTTCCACAAGGGCAAAAGCGCGCGCTCCGATACGCTCGAAGCCGTGCGCTTGGCAATCGGCATCTTTGTGGCTGCCGCAATGCTTTTTGGGTCGGCGGCTCTTGTTTGGACTCTCGCGACGGAAGCCGGAAAAGGCATCGATACGCTTGAAAAAAAGGCAGCCCAACGCCCTGCCGACGCGCGCGACGTGCAGGTGATATATATACCCAAAGGCGGCAAATGAAACGCGCCGACGAAATTATGGCGGAAAGCGGGCTCGCCCCAAGCCGCTCGAAAGCCCGCGCCCTTATAGAGGCGGGGCGCGTTAAATTTGCAGGGAAAGTAGTCGACAAACCGTCGCGGAAACTTCCGGAAGACGCTGTTCTCGAAATCTCGGCAGACGCGCCCGAATCGAGGTATGTTTCGCGCGCAGGATTGAAGTTAGAGGCGTTTTTGGACAGATTTGGGATAGACCTCCGCGGCGTTGACATACTCGACGCCGGCGCTTCGACCGGTGGCTTTACCGACTGCGCCCTGTCGCGCGGAGCCGCATCGAGCGTGTGCGTGGATATCGGCAGCGGCCAGCTCCACCCAAAGCTATTGTCAGACGCGCGCGTGGAAAATATGGAAAAGACAGACATACGCTCATTGTCGCCATCGTCTTTCGGAGGCAAGAAATTCGATTTTATATGCGCGGATTTGTCTTTCATATCGCTTGAAAAGGTATTTGGCAGCCTATGGGGTCTACTTTCCGACGGCGGAATCGCCGTGTGCCTTGTAAAACCCCAATTTGAGAGCGACCCAAAGCTTGCGAGAATCCGCAAGGGAGTGTTGCGCCCCGAAGAAAGCGCTATCGCGTTTGAGAAAATAACAAACTATATTTCGGATAATTTTCGAGGCGCCCGGATAATAGGCGGCATGCCTTCCCCCATATTGGGTGGCGATGGAAATACGGAATATCTAATAGGGGTCAGGAAAGAAAGCAGAATATAGACGCGCAAAAATTTTTTGATTTCAAAAAAGAAACGCAAAGCGCGGCGGGGAAAATCCCGCCGCGTTTCGTTATTGCGCGTTGAAGCTGATGGCTACTTGCTAAGCGCGCCGCGTTTTAAGAACTTCTTTACGTATTTGAAATCCTCTTTCATAAGGTTGCTGCGTGTTTCAGCAATCTCGGCTTCGGGGACAAGAATGATTTTGCTTGTCGTGTCGCCGAGCGTTTCGCGGTATTTTTGTATGTCGGCTTCCGAGTTGGACGGTATTTCTATACCCTGCTTATTCCACGGATAGACAAAGAGGAGATTGTGTTTGCCTTGTTCCACGTAGAACGTATTTTCGCCGAAATGCTCTGCCCAACCGCGCGTTCCCGCGTAAATTCCGGAACCGTAGCAGACATTGTTTTTAATTATCATTCCCTTGCGCTTGTTGTCGTAGGTCAGGAAGTTGTTGTCGCGGGGTTCCGGAGTTGAAAATTCGTTTTCACCCATTTCCCATGCAAAATTTCCCTCAAAGTGGCAGTTTATATATTCCGATCTTCCGTTCGAGCGGTTTGAGAGGAAGTGCTCGAACGCCTGGCGGCAACGGTAGAATTTATTGCCGGTAAAGGTAATGTCACTCGCGACAATTTCACCTTTTTCGACGATGCCTTGTATTGTGGAGCCGCAGTCGTAAGTGCGGCTTATTGTGCAGCCTGAGACGTGGTTTCTGTTGTTGGAAGACGGAGACCCGGAAATCCAGAATTCGATTCCGTTGCCGAGACGAACCCATGTTCTATATCCTACCTGCGTGCTGCCGCCGATTAGGTCAATTTTCACATTTTCAACCTTTCCGCCGAACGACCCTGTGAGGCCGTGGCGCCCGAAACCCTTAATTGCGATATTGCGCACGGTGCAATTTTTCAGGCCGCTGACTCCGTTGCCGTACGTCAGTATGCCAAGCTTGGCGCCGTCGGAAGATGGATTTTTGCCAAGCTTTACATACAGCCAGCGATAGCTTTCGGCATCTATATCCTTTGGCTTGTATATTTCACCAGTTGTGATGTCCCAATCTTTTTCAAGCATTTCGAGCTTTTTTACTTTATGCCCGTAAACCGTATCGCTTGCGGCGTCGTAGAGGGCTCCGAGGTTGTTGAGCTGGAAATTTCCCTTGGTGATTTCAAGATTGCGACCGTAGAAATTCTCGGTCTTGTTCATGTCTAGACGCCATACGCCGTTGCCCATATCTTCCCACGCATCGGGATTTTTAAGGAGTTTAAGGCCGCATATCTCCGGATATTTCGAGCCCTTTCCATACGAGTCAACCACGCAGTTGCTTAGCCCCGACAACGGTTCGTAAAATACGTCGCCCTTTTTAAGTAGAATGCGCGCATTCTCTTTTGGTATTTTCGCGAATGTCTTTAGCGGACTTTTCATGGAGCCGTCGTGAGAATCGTCTCCTGCGCTCGACGACACATAGACAACCGTGGATATTTGCGATTCGTCCGCGCCGTATTCCTGGGCGAACATCGGAGTCAGCGCGAGCATCAAAGCCGCGCATGCGGTAGCCTTAATTAAGTTCATTTACTCTCCCTTTTATTATTGTTTTTTTTATTAAGAAATTTTCGCACATATTTGAAATCGCCGTTCAGGAGCTTGCCCCTCAGCGCCGAATCGTCCTTTTCGACAATGAAAATCTTGCTGGTTTTGTCGCCGGTAATTTGCCTGTATTTTTCTATGTCCGCTTCGGACTCCGCGTTTACAACAATATTGCCTGAACCGCGCAGCGCCGCAACAAGTGGTTTCCCGCGCAAAACATAAAAAGTGTTGTCGCCGAAATCGGTAGACCAGTTGGGGACTCCCGTATATGCGCCCGCGCCGTAGCATACATTTTCGCGGATTGTCATTGCGGCGACTCCCCTGTCGTATGTAAGGAAATTCAGGTCTTGCAGGTATGGGGAGTCAAATTCGTTTTCGCCCATTTCCCATGCGAAATTGCGTACGAACTTGCAATCGCGATATTCAATGGGTCCATTGTCGGAACTCGCGAGCCAATGCTCGAATGCCTGCCGGCAGCGGTAGTATTTGTTGCCGGTAAAGACTATGTCGAGAGCAAGAGCGTTTCCGTTTTCTGTGCGCCCCTGGATTGTGGAGCCGCAGTCGAAAGTGCGGCTTATTGTGCAGTTGGAGACGCGGTTGTGTATATTGCTGTTTGGCCCTCCCGAAATCCAAAACTCTATTCCGTTTCCGAGACGGACCCAATTCGGGAAGCCCACCAGAACGCTTCCGCCGATTAAGTCTATCTCGATATTTTCTATTTTTCCGCCGATACACCCAGTTAGCCCGTGGCGCCCAAAACCCTTAATTGCTATATTGCGAACAGTGCAGTTTTTTATTCCGCTAACGCCGTTGCCGTATGTCATAAGGGCGAGAGAATCCCCGTATTTGGAGGGATTTTCATCTAACTTCAAGTACAGGTATCTGAAAGTCTGGGCTGTCACCTTGTTGCTGCGGAATTCGGGGGAAGATATCATATCCCAATTATCTTTCAGGTCGGAATGTTTTTTAAGGACTCGCCCGTGAAGGGTGTCGGAAGACGCATCGTAGATGCCGCCTATATTGTTAAAAAGGTTTCCGCGGTTCGCTGCGGGAGGATTGCGCCCGCTAAAATTGGCGTCGGCGTTCATGTCGAGCCTCCATATGCCGCCGCCCATGTTTTCCCATGCCGACGGATTTTTTACGAAGCGCAATCCGCATATAACCGGCAGCCTATTGCCGTTGTTCGGGTAAGAGTCCACTACGCAATTTTCAAGGCCGCTTAGCGGCTCATAAAAAACGTCCCCGCGTTTTAGAAAAATCCGGGCATTTTTTCTCGGAATTTTGGAAAATGTCTTAAAAGGCTTATTTTTAGAACCGTCGTTAGAGTCGTCTCCCGCGCTTGAGGACACATACGCTTCTGTTATAATTTTAGATTCGTCCGCCCCTATTGGCACGGACGCATAAGAATTAACACAAAAAAATAGAGCGGCAAACGCCGTGAGTATAAAAGCAATTCGCTTCATAAAAGTTTGTTAACACATCAAAGAAAGCCCTTCAATAAAAATATTAAAAACCAGTCCTTTAAAATTCGTTGAAAAAAAATTTTTTCCGGTCAGACTTAAAAATATGATATTGAAGCGCGAGAAAGAAATGATGTTTTTCGGATTGTCCGCCGAAGAACATTCCATGAGGGGTGTCGGCCTTTTCCTATTTATATATTTGGGGGCGACGCTCGTCGCGTCGATACTGACGCCGCCTGTATATTGGGCTGTCGAGTGGCTGCATTCCGTCAATCCTTCTGAAACCACAACGTGGCTTCTCGGCAAGAGGCTCGACATTTTCTACGATAGGATACGGTGGGTTCCAATAATAATAGGGTTTCCGTGGATGATGAAGGAGTGCGGATTATTTTCCCTGTCAAACCTCGGGCTTAGATTCGACCGCCATTCACTGCTTTCCTTCATTGGGTTCTTTGCATTTGGGATTGCGCTTGCGGCGGGCATATTCGGATTGCAATGGGCGTTTGGCGTTTCTTCACCCGATCCGGAATTTGAAAAATCCGCAATAATTTCGGCTTTGTGCGGGGCATTGGCGGGCGCGCTTGTAGTGGCGTTTCTCGAAGAAATAATAATGAGGGGGCTGATAATGCGCTCTTTTTACACGGCGGCAGGCCCTATTACGGCGATAATTTTGAGTTCGCTTTTTTTCGCGTACAAGCATTTCAAAGTTCCGGCGTCGATATGGAGCCATTTGCCGGGGGGCGGGAGCGCGACTTGGGATATGGGATTTTTTGTGGTCTGGTACGACACTGTCGGCATCGCCTACAATTTTAGTTTCACGCAATTTGCCGGATTGTTTATGTTCGGGGCATTTTTGTGTATTTTGTATATTAAGACTAAATCTCTCTGGCCGTGCATAGGCTTTCACGGGGGGCTTGTATTCTGCTTGATGATGTACCGCAAGGTATTCGATATTACACAAAACGGCCCGCGCGGGATTCTCGGCGGAGCTGGAATGACGGACGGATGGCTCGCGCTCGGGATTCTTACAATAATGTGCGCGGCAGCCCTATTTTGGGGCGGGGATAGAGCCGAAGGGAAATGACGCCCGAACTGCTGAGTCCCGCGCGCGACCTGCCGACCGCCATAGACGCAATTTTATCGGGGGCCGATTCTGTTTACATTGGCGCGCCCGAGTTTGGTGCGCGCAAGAGCGCGGCAAACTCAGTGGAGGATATAAAAAAGCTCTGCGAGTTTGCGCATTTATACGGCTGCAAAGTGTACGCCGCGCTCAACACCATACTTTACGACGCCGAGCTTCCGAGAGCCGCAAAAATTGCTGAGGAACTCTGGGACGCAGGGGTTGACGCGATAATCGCCCAAGATCTTGGGCTTTTAAGAGTGGCGTCAAGGCGCATAAAGTTCCACGCGAGCACCCAATGCCACGCCGACTCCGCCGACAAGGCGAGGTTTCTTGAAGCCGCCGGATTTGCGGCAGTCGTGCTTGCGAGGGAAACTCCGCTTGACGGCATATCGGCGGCGGCGGGAGCCATAGGAGTTCCGATAGAGTGCTTTGTCCACGGGGCGCTGTGCGTTTCATACAGCGGGCAGTGCTATTTAAGCTACAAGATAGGCGGGCGGAGCGGAAACCGCGGGGAGTGCGCCCAGCCTTGCAGAATACTCTATGAATTTATAGACGCAAACGGGGCGGAGATAGCCCCGCCTCGCCATTATTTGAGCCTGCGCGACATGAACAGGATTTCCGCGCTGTCTGAAATGATAGACGCTGGCGTGCGCATATTGAAAATAGAAGGGCGGCTTAAAGATTCCGGGTATGTGAAAAACGCGACCGCCGCATACCGCGCCGCGCTCGATGAACAGCTAAAAAAGCGGGGGCTTCCCCGCGCCTCGTACGGCGAGAGCCGCGCGGTATTTTCCCCTGACCTGCAAAAGACCTTCAACCGCCGATTCTGTCTGTACCACCTGCGCGGGATAGAGAGAGGGTGTGGAAGTTTTTCGACCCCAAAGGCAATCGGCGAATTTTTGGGAGAGGCAGAAGCGGTTTTCCCTGGAGGATTTAAAATGAAAAACGCCGAGAAGATATTTTCAAACGGCGACGGCCTTTTTTTCGAAACAGGGCTTGGAGGAGGATTCGGCGCGGGCGTCAGCGCAGTCGAGGGTGACACTGTGAAAATCGGGCGTCCCGGAGAAAAGCTTTGCATTCCGCCGCGCGCGAAAATATGGCGCAACCGCGACGTAAAATTTGAGAGGGCTCTTGCGGGAAAAATTTCGCGCAAGATGCCAGTGCGAATATCCGTCTCCGACGCGGGCGAATTTTATTTGTTCTCAATTTTGACTTCCGACAACCGCGGCATTTCATTCTCTCTAAAAGAGCGCAAGTCGGACTTTGAGGAATCGAAAAATTTTTTGTCGGAAAAGAATAAATTTTTGCAGGCGCTTTCTAGACTCGGCGACACGCCGTTTGAGTGTCCGGAGCCGAAAATAAAGTGCCAAACCCTTCCCCATATGCCTGTTTCAAAGATAGGCGAGTTGCGGCGCGGGCTTGCCGATGGGCTTAAGATGCGGATTCTCGAAGAATACGAAAAGCAAAGGCTCTCCTACGAGCGCCCGCTACCACGCAAAATAAAGTTCTCCAAGCCGCCGTTTGAGACCGACGCCCGCGCAAACATCGCTAACCGCGAGGCCGAAAAGATGTACGCCGACATGGGATTTAAAATATCCGCGCGAGCCCCAGAAGCAGGCGGGGACATCTCAAAGATTCCGCTTATGCGCACGCGCCACTGTGTCTTGCGGGAGCTTGGTATGTGCCGCAAGGAGGTCAAACTCGACCGCAGGTTTTCGGAGCCGTTTTTTCTGAAATCGCGCGACGGAAAATTTCCGCTCAGGTTCGACTGCGCAAACTGCCAGATGTTCGTTCTCAACCCCGATTCTTAAATTTTGCGCTCTTTCCACGAGCGGCAGACTGCTTTTGGCGAGAGCCGCAGCGCGATTTTTAACCCGCATTTTTACGGCGCTGCAAATTTTTATTTTTTAGAATTCAATTTCCAGTTTTGAAAGAGTTTTTTATTTTTTGAGGAAGATAGCGCCTTTTCTTTTTTAGAGATATATACAGATTCTTTCGACGCCCCGTATTGGGTATTGAAGAATTTTTTATAATAGGCGGCGCGCCCTTTGGCGTCGGACGGAATTTTGTCGGGAAATTCCGCGTATTTCATGCGGGCGAAAATTGCGCATAAAACGTCGTTTTTTTGCAAGTCCTCAAAATCTATCGCCGCCTTTGTGCCTCCAAATTCGCGGATAATTGCAGAATAGAGCTTGGGGTGCTTGTATTTTATTGATCTATCCCAGAGATCGCGGAAAGTTCCGTACTCTATTTGGAATAAGCCAATGGCGTCTCCGCGCGACTGCTGGAAGCGCGGTGCGAGGTCGCTTTCCACGAGGGCGGTTCCCAAAAGCAGCAGTTCAGCCTCCTCGGAATCGTAAAGCCCTTTCGGGGCGCTGTCGGCGCGGGTTATAAATCCGCAAGCCGAGCGAATAACTTTCAGGGCGTCTTCTACCCCCAACTTCCGCTCCGCCACCGCGTATTTTTTGCGCAGACGCTCTATATACGCTGTTTCCTCCGGCGTTTTCACATATCCGCGCGGCTTTCTACAATGGGCAACTATCAATAGCGCAACTGCGGCGAATACAAGCGCCGCGCCGAATTTATATTTGCGCGACAATCTTAAGAGAAATTTAAAAATACCCCACAATGCGCACAATAAGATTGCAAGGATTGCCGGCAAAGCTGCGCACGCACGCGCAAAAAAAATGCCGGCGCGGCGGGATTTTCGCGCACGTTTACCCGTCCTTCGGGTGGCGCCCGTTTTCACCCGCGTTTCTCCATCGACCGCACGAGAGCAATCTCCCGCGCATATCCGGCCTCGTCGTTTGGTGTTTCAAGATAATACGGCAGGCTGCTTAGCAGCGGGTGGTTTACGATTTTTTCGATAGCCGCCAGCCCGATTGAGCCTTCCCCGAGTTTTGCGTGTCTGTCCTTCTTTGATGCGAACGGAGTCATGCTGTCGTTTAGGTGGACGGCTTTCAGCCTTTCAATGCCGATAGTTTTGTCAAATTCTTTGAGAACGTCGTCGAGATTTTCAACAATGTCGTACCCTGCCGAATAGACATGGCAAGTGTCAAGACACACGCCCGCGAAACCTCCGGATCTTTCGATAATTGCGGCGACTTCCTCGAAGGTCGAGCCTATCTCGCTACCCTTCCCGGACATAGTTTCAACAAGCACACACGCCGAGAAATTGCGTTCGCCTATGCGCGAGAGCATTTCCGCCGTGAGTTCTATTCCCTTTTCGACGCCCTGCCCGACATGGGAGCCAGGGTGGAAATTGTAGAGCGCGCCTTCGAACAATTCGAGTTTTTCAATATCCTCGCACATCGCTTCAAACGCGAATTTGCGCAGGGACTCGTCGGCAGAGCACGGGTTAAAAGTGTACGGGGCATGCACGAGCATCGGCCCGAACGAATTTTCTTCCGATATTTTTTTTAGCGCGAGCGCGTCGTCGCGGTCGAAAGCCTTTGCCGCGCCTCCGCGCGGGTTGCGGCTAAAAAACTGGAAGCAGTCTGCGCCCAACTCGAGAGCCTTTTCGCCCATTGCCGCATATCCCTTCGAGAACGATAAATGACATCCTATATGCATATTTACTCCGACTTTTGAAGCGCCATTATGTCTGGGAGCTCGCGCATTTTTCCGCGCAAATCCATTCCGTATCCGAAAGCAAAGCGCCCTTCTGTTTTAAAGCCGACAAAATCAGCGGAAGCATGTTTTTCGCCCGATACGCGCTTGTCGAGCAAGACGCAGATTTTAACCTCTTTTGCGCCGCGTTCAAGCAGCGCGCGGGAGACTTCCGCGACAGTCGCCCCGGTGTCGAGCACATCGTCTATTATCAGGGCGCGCCTCCCCGCAACATCGGGAAGCGACGTCAATATTTTCGGGCGTCCCTCAGGCGAGAGCGAGTCTCCGTACGAGGAAACTTTTAGCGAGAATATTTCCAAACCGCAGCCCGACAGACCGCGCAGCAAATCCGCCGCAAAAAACATCGCGCCTTCCGCAAGCCAAACGGCGCATATCGGAGCCGCCGACTCTCCCGCCCACTTTCGGATTTCGGCCGCGAGTTCCCCGACTCTCCTTGTTATTTCGGAGCGCCCTATCAATATTCCGTATTTCTCCCGCATATTTTTTTGATATTCGACTATTGCCTGAAACCTTCAAGCAAATTGCGCGCGCAAAGTTTTCTCTATGGCAGTCTTTGCGGCGGAGTAGTAGGGCGGCAACTTGCCCTTTATTTCCGCCAATATGAACTCAGGCGAATTGCCTTCGCCGAGCATTTTTACCGCCTCAAACATTGCGATTCTCCGCAATAGAACAAGAGAAGGCACGTTTAGCCGCAAGAATTCTATGCTGTCGCGCGCAAGTTCTATCTCGTCGGTATCGGTCAAGGACTCTGAAACACTCACTTTTCCGGAAAAAGAATATTCAAAGAATTTCTCGCAGCGCGGATCGTACGGCGATACGACGCGGTTGCAGCCGCGCGCATGCCCGCAGTGCAGTGTCACCCCAACAAGCTCGTCAAAAGTTTTGGGAATGAAATTGGGCTCGTTTTTTTTCGGATCGCGTATGCAGGAGGCCGCCATGTTGGAATAATCCATGCTGTTTTCCGAAAGCCCGCCCATTTGCGGCTCGATATGTTCTATGTGCGAATTGTTCTCGTCTATGCGCGACTCGCAATAGCAGCATAAATACTTTTGGCGCGCGATGAGGGAGTTTTTGACAATCCTCTTTATGCGCGCGTCTTTGAAACGGTAGTACTTGGAGTTCGGGTGCCTAAGCTTCCATGCCTTGAACGCCTCCGGCGCCTCGCTCTCGCGGGGTTTTTCAATGTGCCGCATTGTCTTTGCCGTTTGCCGATTCCATCGCGCGCGCCAGATATTCGCCGCGCAATATTTCCGGATCGTCCGGAATGACTTTGCGCAGCCGCCCGATTATTTTTAGCGCCTTTGCGGAGTCGCCCTTGTCGAGAGCCCCATACATTGCGTCTATTTCGCGTTTGAATGAGCTTTCCCTGTCGGCGTGCAAAAAAGTGCCAAGAATGTCGGCAGGCGCGCGGCCGTACTGGGAGGTATGCTCTATGCGCGTCACTCCGTCCGCGCCGTCGGCGAGCCTGTACAGCGATTTCACAACCGAAAAGACGGAAGGCGAATGCGACGACACTATAAATTGCGTCTTCGGGAACATTTTTGGCAGCTCCTCTACGATTCTGGACTGCCAATCCGGATGCAGATGCAGGTCGACTTCGTCTATCATTATAATTGCGTCCGTCGCGAGCGGGTTTTTCATATTCGGATTTGCGCCCGCCATGCGGATTGCTATGTCGGCGATTAGGGCTATGACGCTCTTTTCCCCCTGGGAAAGATACTCTGCCGGAATGTCGCGCGGCCGCACAAAAAGCCTGCCGCCCTCGACGTAAAAGCCTTCAAGCGACGGAGAAAATTCCTTCAGAGCCTTCTTTATCAAAGCGATGAACCCGTATTTTTTTTCGATTTCCTCCCTCGCTCGGTTGCCGCGTTTTAGCGGCATTCTGGAAGCCTCCGCGACGGCGATCTCGCGCTCGAGAAGCGTGGCGGTAAACCACGCGGAGAAGTCGTCAAAGTTCGTCCCAGCGGAAAATGCGTTTTTATAGACGCCCATTCTGTTTGCCCCCTCGGACGGAAGCGGCGCGGAAAAACCTGTTGTGTTCCTGTCGGAGCCGTAGTATGCGAAAACGGGAAGCTCGTAGTCTGGATCGTCCACTTTTGAAAACACTCCGCGCAATTTTGCGGCGTATGCATCTGCTGCGGCAGAGTCTTCGCTTTCAACGCCGCGGCGGTCGCGGCCGAGAGTAAGGGTTATTGAATCGTCAGGGGACGCGATTGCCAGGGAAAGCATGCAATGGTCTTTGCCGTAAGTGATGTCACGGTCCCTCAACGACGTGCAGTCGCCCGTGCGGCCGGACATTCGCCCGGATATCCTTGAAAGCATTATCGCTATCGCCTCCAATATTGTGGACTTCCCTCCTCCGTTGCGGCCGGCAAATACGGTAAACGACGGGTCGAAATCTATCGTATCGTCGACAATCCCGCGGAAGTTTTCTATCTTCAACCTTTTTATTTTCATCTTTGTCGCCTAAAAAAATAACACTGCAAAAATCCGCTTTCAACCAAAAAAGCCGCGCTTGAAAGACGCCCATTTTGTGCGCCTCTTTCAATATCGCAACCGCTTTGGGAATTGTACCGTTGGCAAGAAATATCGCCGGTTATTTTACCGCTAAAAAAGCGCGGGCAATATCCGCTTGGGAAGATTTGCTCAAACACGCGCGCATGCCCAATATCTATGAAAATTCCAATTCACGAATAGAAAATTTAGAAAAAAACATAAAAATTCTTTGTGCGAAAAATTCATGGCTCAAAATATTTCTATAATAAAAAAGACTAAGAAAATTCTGCCGTTGCCGCTGCCTCCTCCGTCTTCGAGCCGAGATAAATATCCGCTGCTCCACGTTAATTTATTTTACAAAAAACTCTTGATTGCCCGCCGGCCCCTCCATTGGAAGATAGCAAAACTATTTAACTTTCCGCTATCGGAAACAAAAAAACGCAATAAAAAAATACGGCCCCATAAAAGGCAAATTGCTTGCTTTCGGATTAAAGCGGGTGGATATTCCATTTATGTCAAAAAATGCTCGCGGCGGTTTTATGATTGGGATACTCGCGGCGTTGTCGCTCGCGCACGGGCTCAACGACGCAATGCAGTCTATTATCTCCGCCATTTACCCGCTGCTTAAAACAAGCCTCAACCTATCCTATGCAGAAATAGGAATTGTAGCACTTACCTATCAGATTTCTGCGTCTATAATGCAGCCGATTTTCGGATACGCTTTCGACAAGCGCCCGATAGGGTGGTTTCTTCCACTCGGAATGCTTTGCACTATGAGCGGGCTTATTCTGATTTCCGTGGCAAGCAGCGTGCATGCACTTATGGGCGCCGTCTTTGTTTCGGGAATAGGCTCGTCGATTATACACCCTGAGGCTTCAAGAATCACTTCCCTGGCCTCGGGCGGACGGCGGGGGCTGGCGCAGTCGATATTTCAGGTCGGGGGATCGTGCGGATTTTCGCTCGGGCCGCTGCTTGCCGCGCTTTTTGTAAGGCAGCAGGAGGGAGTCGCAAAGTTCGGGTTTCTCGCAGCACTTGCAATTGTCGCGCTCATACCCGCATGCAGATGGTACTCGGCGCAATTATCGGAGAAAAAGACCAAAACACTTCCGCCCGCCCAACCCGCAGGGCAACCTTCCGGAACCCTGCCGTCGAAAACTGTATGGTTTGTGATGTTCATGCTGATGTTTCTGGTTTTCTCGAAGAATTTCTATACGGTGAGCATCTCAAACTACTACACGTTTTATCTGATGTCAAAGTTTGGTACGAGCGTCCAGACGGCGCAGGTTTTGCTTTTTGTATATCTATTTTCTGCGGCGCTGGGGACGCTCATCGGCGGGCCCGTTGGCGATAAAATCGGAAGAAGGCTCGTTATATGGTGGTCTATACTCGGCTCCGCGCCTTTCGCCTTGATGATGCCTTACGCAAATTTGACTTGGACTGTTGTACTTAGTATTGTAATAGGATTTATAATATCTTCGGCGTTTTCGGCGATACTCGTTTACGCGCAGGAATTGTTGCCAATGAAAGTCGGCCTCGTTTCGGGAATATTTTTTGGGTTTGCGTTTGGAATAGCCGGAATATCGTCCGCCGTCCTCGGAAAAATAGCCGACCATTCGAGCATAGAATTTGTGTACGAATTGTGCTCTTTCTTCCCGCTTTTGGGAATAGTGGCGTACTTCCTGCCGCGCGTTAGAACAATACGCGCTATGAAAGAGGAAAGCCCGCAACCCGCGCCAAACAGCGCCGCCACTCCCGGCAAATAACACTGTAAAACCGCAGGCGCGCGCATATTTGCCGCTGAGGGAGAGCGCATTAAATATGTCCTTCGGCTTTATCTATGCCTTTATTCGGAGCGGAGCGTCCGCAATTAGCCGGCATGCGCATTGTGCATTATTCATGGCATTCGCAAAAACTGCTCTGATGCAAGCGGGATTTTTTAATGGGTTTATTGGCAAATTTTCTATAAAAAAGGCAAAAGCCGCACAATTTTTAGCGGGCGAATTTTTTTGGGGAAAATATTTCAGCGCGCCGCCTTCCCGAGCACCCGAGAAGCAACCCACAAAACCGCGAGCGCAAGCCCCACGCCCGCAGCTATAAGCAAAGCCATAGCCGCCATTTCCATCGCACAAAAATAGGCAAATATTGCCGCCGCGAGCGCGCAAACCACCCACGACCTTCTCGCCCTTCCGGCCTCCGCAATCGACAGCGCGCATGCGGCAAGCATTGCCGGCGCCCCCGCGAGAAAAACCATCGAGAGCGCCCACATCGACAGCATAAAACTCTTGTGTATTCCCCTTCCGCAAAAAAGGTTAACGTCTGACAACATAACAACCCACGCAACGGCAAATCCCAAGACTATTGCAACCGAGACCCTTGCGCTGATAAGGCGCATAAATGCCGACAATACATAGACCGCCAATGCGCATACAACAAACATTCCAAACGGTATGTAGGAAAAATATATAAATTTTCCGTAATTTTTATACGAATAAAAATTGTCCGAAACGAACAGAAAAAATAACGCAACGAATAACACCAGATAGCAAATTGCCAATAGGATAGTCCAGAAATGTTTCGCCATGCAAACCGCCTTTCTTATTGGGTTATAGCAGCCTCGAAAAAATTTTGCAAATTCTTTCGTAAATCCCCTTCTATATTTTTTCAAAAAATTTGACAGGCGCCTGCCGCGCAGGGATACTATATAAAAAACTGCAAACCCATGGAAAGATACGTTGTGATAATGGCTGGCGGCGCGGGAGAGAGATTCTGGCCGCTGAGCCGCAAGAGCAAACCCAAGCATCTTTGGAATGTCGTCGGGGGCGACGCCTGCCTGTTGTCTATGACTTACAGCAGGGCGCGCGAAGCCGTGGGCGGCGAAAATATTTTTGTCGTCACGAACCCCGAGCAAGTAGAGGCGATAACGCTTGCCTGCCCTGAAATAGCGCGCGATAAAATTCTCGTTGAGCCCGCCGGGCGCGACACTACCGCGGCGATTGGATTTTCTGCTGCCTACCTGAAAAGGATTTCCGGCGGGAAGGACTGCTCTTTCGCGGTGCTGCCCTCGGACCACGTTGTAAAGGACGTACAGGCATTTTCGCAGACGCTTGGCGAAGCCTTCCGCCTCGCCGAAAGCGGAGACAATCTCGTCACGATAGGCATAATTCCGACATTCCCCGCCACGGGGTATGGATATATCCGCAAGGGCGAAAAATTTGGCGGCGGTGAATACTACAAAGTTTCCCGTTTTTTCGAGAAACCGAACCTTGAAAGGGCGACCGATTATTTAAACAGCGGCGAGTTTTTTTGGAACGCCGGAATATTTGTATGGAAAACGTCTTCCATTTTGTCGGCGATAGATAAAAATGTGAAAGGCGCCGGAGATATACTTAGGCGCATTGAGTCCGCGCCCGATTTCAACAAGACTGCGAGCGAACTGTATCCGCAAATCGAAAAAATCAGCATAGATTTCTCCGTGATGGAGCACGCCGACAACGCTTGGACAGTTCCCGCGAAATTCGACTGGGACGATGTTGGCTCATGGACTGCGGTCGAGCGGCATTGCCCGAAAGACGCTGACGGCAACACCGTAATTGGGGAACTCTACGCAAAGGATTCTAAAAACTGCCTCGTATTTGACGCTGCGGGGCGCGCCACTGCCCTGCTTGGAGTTGAAGATATTATAGTAGTGCATTCGCCCGACGCAACTTTGGTCTGCAAAAAGCAATGCGCCCAAAGCCTTAAAGAGCTTGTAAAAATTCTGCCTGACAAACTGCGCCGATAAATGCCTCTCCCGCGCACAAGGCGCGGCATTAGGCGCGAAAACGCGCTTATACCCTTTCCCCGCAAAGGGAAAATGCGCTTCCACAATATGCAAAAAAAATCCTTATGGTGGAATTTTATGGCAAGCCATTTTTTTTCGCTTTTTATGTGGAACAAGAAAGAGCCGGCTAAAATCGGCTTCAATTTCCGCAGGACGCAAAAAATATCAGCTTGCGCATATTTTTATTAGCAAGTACTCCCAGATGAACAAGAGGTTTGCCTTTCATAAACAATAAAAAAGACTCCTAAAAAAGGAGTCTTTTTTTAAGCATAAGCTGATGTTATTTTCTCCTGCGGCGAATTGCAAATAGAAGCGCAAACGCCCCAATGAGCGCGGCAAGCGCTGCGGGTTCGGGAACCTGCGTAAACGTCACTTGCAGAGTTCCTCCGTTCCATGCAAAGTCCGCAAGGGCATTTTTTAGATTCTCCGCAACAAAGTCATCGTTCGCATCGTCCAAAAATCCCTTTATTGAGTCCGCCGATATCAAGTCGAATGAATATCCGATTAAGGCTGTCGCGTCCAATCCCTCAAAGTCGATGGCAATCTGCCCATCTAAAGCCTTCTCAAACTCTCCGTTTATAATTATCATTTCGGGAGTGCCGCCCAAAAACGCCTCGTGGTTTGCGTAAGATATTTTGCCGCCGCTCCAGACTGCCGAATCGAACTCTGCACTCCCGTTTACAGCGCCAAACTTGCCGCCTTCCATAACGAGCTTCCCTGAGGAATCCGAATTGCTATAATACAGCGTTCCGTTTTTTATAGTCACGCCGACTATACCTGCCGTATTTCCCGAAAGAGAAAGAGTCTGCGTCCCCGCGCCGTCCATTATAAACGCTACATTGTCTTTGTAATTTTTATTTGCCCTGGCAATAGTTCCATTAAAGGTCGTATTTACCCCTTCTGCATTCGAAAAAGTCAAATAGGAAACTCCGGTTTTGTCTCCGTCGTTTACTATTTTTGTAAGGATTCTGCCAGTGCCGCTAATGCCACCGATACTCACATAGGACGAGCTCATTTCAGGATTCAACTCATTTCTGCTTATCATCAAAGAAGCGAACTTTGAACCATCCGCCGAATTATTCATCTTCACTACTCCTTTTATTACCGCCCAGTTTGAGGTATCGCCTATATTATTTACACCCGCAAGCTCCAATCTTGCGCCTGCGTATGTAGCATCGAGATACACAGCTGTCTTATAGCCCGTTGCCGTATCTATTTCAGCGTTCTCGCCTATCGTAAGGCTCTTGTAAAAGCCGCTTTTATTCGTACCGCCAAACGTCAATACTGACGCGTTCTTCTGGGTCGTTGTGCTTGTTGGAGCAATAGTTACCGCACCTAATATCGCAAGGGTCTTACCTTCCGATTCGCCTCTGATATTTGTGCTTCGCCATTCATTTCCAGAATCGATAGTATCCACATTCCCCATTATTACATCTCCATTGATTACAGCGGAATCTTTGGTGTATATAAAGAAGCGTGAATTCGTCGGAATTGTAAGATTATTTATTATCAAATCATTTACCTCCGACAATCCATTTACACCGTATTGACTGGCGCCATCAATGACATTTGCGGCAAAATTTTCAAAATGCGCGTTGTCGAAACTCGCAGGTGTTCCAACAGGATTCCAATTCGAGAGTGTTCCCCAATTTACTCCGCTTCCTCCTGCAGATACTCCAGCCCAATAATAGTCATCTGCGTACGCTACGGCCAGATTCATTAATAAAATAGGAAATAATATCTTTTTCATAGTAATCAATCGTTTGAGATTTCTGATTTTCTTGGATTTTTTTGATTTGTCAATGTTTTATATTATAATGATTTTGCGAAAAATTTCTAAATTTCCCTCTATTCAGAATTATGCAACTACCGCAGATATATCCGATAATATATGTTTGTATATCACATCGTACGCTCCTCTTTTCATCTGCGAAAAAAAATACCTTTTGCCCACATTATTAAAATCCATCTATTGCAATTCGTTTCCCAACAAACCGCTTGCGGACAACTACACTACTCCAACTACGACATTCTCATATTGTTTCCGCAGAACAATTATCCGCATGCTGTATTTCCACTAGGCATATTCTCTCTTGCACATATGGATCGTCCGCTTCCGAATGCAGCGCTTTTCTATTTTCTCTGCTCCTGACGCTACTTTCGGATAAATACTTTCCCGCCTCATCTCAAAAAAACACCGCCGCAAAAAATCTTCCATTCTGCCGTACAACTGCAGTGGATCGCGTGAAATTCCCTTAAAGACCTTATCTTTTAGATACCCTTTATGGATTGAAAAACATTTAAGATTGTCTATATTCTACATTAAAAATTCATTTGGCACTTCCAATTTAAATGAACTTTCAACTAATTTTTGTATTATTGCTGCTGATTTTATGCATGGCCGCCTTCATAATTGGCAGGCCGCGCATGGACGCCGTCGCCGCATGCGCCTTCATTATCCTCGTCATCTCCGGAATAGTAGAGCCTTACGAAGCGCTCGCCGCATTTTCCGACAGCAGCATAATAATCATCGCCCTAATGTTTGTAATCAGCGCAGGCCTTGCAAAAACGGGAGTTTCGTCCGCAGTAGGAGACTGGATCTTAAAGCGCTCAAAAAAATCCGAAATATCGCTTGTAATTACTCTCATGGTATCTGTTGCAATCATGGGATCCGTTATGAGCACGACAGGCGTGGTTGCGATTTTCATACCCGTCACCCTAAGCATTTGCAGCCGCCGCGGAATGCCGCCCTCGCGACTAATGATGCCGCTTGCATTTGCAGGAATTACAAGCGGAATGACTACCCTGATAGCAACTTCCCCCAACCTCATTGCAAACGGCGCCCTTATAAAAGAGGGATACGACGGTTTCGGATTTTTCGACGTCACCCCAATCGGAATTTCAGTGCTTGCAGCCGGAATCATCTACATGCTGCTCACGCGCAAGTTCCTGCGCGGGGCAAACGACTCCCGAAAAGGCGAGCCGCGCCTGAAATTCTCGGACTTTATCCGCGCGTACGCCCTCGATTCGCAACAAAAAATATTTGAGGTTCCCCCCGATTCCCCAATAGTAGGAATGGAAATCTCAGAACTGAAACTGAGAGAAAATTGGGCGACAAGCATTCTGTGTATAGAGCGCAGAAGCCGACTTGAGAAATCGCTTGTAGCCCCGACTGCCGATACGCGGATTTTGGCGGGCGACATTTTGCTTTGCAACGCCTACGGGCAATCGCGCGATTTTGCCGGCGCCGAGGGAATGCTGCTGAATCCGCTTCCGATTTCGGGGGAATATTTCTCGGAGCACTCCGCGGAAATGGGAATGGCGGAAATCACCATTCTTCCTGAGTCGTCTTTAATTGGGAAAACTTTAAGAGAGGTAAAGTTTGGAAGTACGCACGGGCTCAATGCAATTGGCCTTAGGCGCAATAGTTCGGCAGTTGAAGGCGACATTCTTACACACCGTCTCAGAATGGGCGACATACTCCTCGTTTTCGGCGCATGGACCGCTATAAAACACCTAAAATCGCAAAACCGCGATTTCATAATTTTGAATTTGCCGGAGGAGTCGGATCTCGCCGTGACTTCGCCCGGTCGGGCTTGGGCTGCGATACTGAGCCTTCTTACGATGGTTGCGCTTATGGTGAGTGGGGCTGTCGAAAATGTTGTAGCGGCAGGAATTTGCTGCGCGATGATGGTTGCATTCAAGTGCATAAGCATGGACGAAGCATACAAGTCTATATATTGGCCCGCCCTAATTCTAATAATCTGCATGATGCCTTTTGCGACGGCTCTTGAAAAAACTGGCGGAGTGCAGCTGGCGGCCGACGCGATGATCGGGCTTCTCGGCGGGTACGGCGAAACTGCCGTGATGGCGGGGCTGTTTGCGCTGGCAATGTTTACGGTCATGTTTATAGCAAACACTGTCACTGCAATTTTGTATGCGCCCGTCGCGATTGCAGCAGCTCAAATCATGGGCATTGATCCGCACGGATTCGAGATGGCCGTCGCGGTAGCGTCGTCGACTGCGTTTATTTCGCCGCTTTCGTCTCCTGTAAATATGTTGGTGATGAACCCTGGGGGATATAAATTCGCGGACTTTTTTAAGTTCGGTGCACCGTTTTCCATAATAGTTATGGTTATATCAATTGCGGTTATAAAACTTTCGCAATATTGACGCGGTGTGCAATGCCAATTTTAGAGTACGCTACAAAAGCTTTTAATTAAGGGCATTTTAAGGGAATCCACTGTCTTCCCCATTGCAAATTAAAATTCCGCCGCATTTCGTAAACTATACAAAAGGGAATGCCGCAACCTGCATAAAACAAAAAAAGCCGCATAACATATTTCAAGATATGCCTGCGCACAAATACCCAGCGTTGCCGCAAGTTGCGCCACTCCGCCTACAAACGCATGCCCCACTAAACAGCCGTTTATGCGCACTCGGAAATCGCCTTTTTTACGCGCTCTATTATTTGGGTTGTGCTCATTCCAAACTGTGCACGGAGAGTGGCGACATCGGTCCCGTGGGGGATAAACATATCAGGCCAGCCGATTATGCATACATCACATTTTTTGCGAGCGGCAAGCAGAGCCTCCGCAACTGCGCTTCCAAAACCTCCCGCCGCAACATGGTCTTCGAGAGTAACTATCAATTTATTCTTGTCCGCCTGCGCAAGCAGCAACTCGCGGTCGAGCGGCTTGACAAAGCGCGCGTTCACAACCCCGACTTTTACTCCAAGCTCAGTCTCGATAGCCTCAGCGGCTTTCATCGCCTCTTTCACCATATTTCCGAGCGCCCATATTACTGCGGTAGAATCGGATTCCCTCAACACTTGGGCTTTGCCGATTTCGATTTTTTCGGGGAAATCCTTCATCGGGACGCCCTCTCCCTTGCCGCGCGGATAGCGTATAAAGCACGGTTTGCCGGATTCCACCGACGTATAGAGCATATCCGCAAGCTCGTCCTCGTTTGCCGGCTGCATTACAATAGCGTTGGGCAGAGGCCTCAAAAACGATATGTCAAAAAGTCCATGGTGGGTTGCCCCGTCATTCGGGCTCAATCCCGCGCGGTCGAGGCAGAAGGTCACCGGAAGTTTTTGGAGGCATACATCGTGCATGGCGCAGTCGAAGGCGCGCTGCATGAAAGTCGAGTATATAGCGGCTACGGGCTTGAAACCCTGGCAGGCCATTCCGGCGGCAAAAACTGCCGCGTGCTCCTCGGCTATGCCGACGTCAAAAAACTGCGAAGGCAATTCTTTCTTCAAATACGACAGCCCTGTTCCAGACGCCATCGCCGCCGTAATCCCGACAATCTTGGGATCCTTCTGGGCAAGCTTTAAGAGAGTTTTGCCCATCGCGTCCTGGTAGTTGGGTATAGATTTGTCGGCGTTTGAAGTTGACTCTCCCGTGACGATATCGTACGGGGTAGCGCCATGGAATTTTTCGGGGTTGCGCATTGCAACCTCCAAACCCTTGCCCTTTTTTGTGAGAATGTGCAAAAGAATGGGCTTTGTCGAGCGCTTGCAATAATTCAGGTATTTTTCGAGCAGCGGAATGTCGTGGCCGTCTATCGGGCCGAGGTACATAAAGCCGAAATATTCAAAAAATGACGACGGCAAAAGAAAACCTTTGGCGTCGCGCGCAACTTTTTCCGTGAACTTTACTGCCGGCTCTCCGAAGAGCGTTTTCAAGAAAGCGTTCATATCGGAATAGAGGCGGTTGTTGAGCGGATTCGTAATGACTTCGTTCAGGTATTTCGCAATTGCCCCGACATTTTTTGCTATCGACATCTCGTTGTCGTTTAGCACGACAATCATTTTCTTGGTAGTTGTGGCGATATTGTTGAACGCCTCAAAAGTCACACCGTTTGTAAGTGCCGCGTCTCCGAGAACCGCCACAATATTTTCGTCGGTGCCGTTTCTGTCGCGCGCGGCCGCAAAACCCAATGCCGCGGACGCTGCCGTTCCTGCGTGACCGGCGCCGAAGGCGTCGTGTTCGCTTTCAAATCTATTGCAAAACCCGCTTATGCCGTCGGTCTGCCGCAGCCCCTCAAATTTCTCGTTGTTTCTGCCGGTAAGGAGCTTGTGCGTATAGCATTGGTGGGATACGTCGAAAAATATCTTGTCTTTTGGCGTTGAGAAGACTCTGTGCAGCGCGATTGTCAGTTCCACGACACCGAGATTTGGAGATACATGACCGCCTTTTTTTGAAGTGACGTCGATAATTTGTTTTCTAATTTCGGCTGCGAGCTCTTGTAGTTGTTGCGGAGCAAGCGCTTTTACGTCTTCGGGGGATTTTATATTTGAGAGTATGGACATATTTCACATGTACTTGCCGCGATTCGGATATCACTCCGAGTCTACGGGGAATTCTTCGATAGTCCCGCCCGACAATTTGCCGATTTTCAGTTCCGCCGCATCGAGTTTTTTGCGGCAATCCGCCAGACACTTTTTGGCGCGGGAGTATTTTTCCACCAGCTTATCGAGAGGGACTTTTGAGTTTTCAAGCTCCGACAGAATGGTTTCGAGCTCTTCGAGCGACTGTTCGAAAGTCTGTCCGTCCGCGTTGTTTAACTTTTCACCCATTTTCACCACTTTCTAGCCTTTTGAATAGAATTGCCAAGCTAAAAAAAGACTTTTAATCCAAAAATTATGAACGACTCAACTTTGAAATTGTCTCAATAAAATGATAAATGTCGCTTATTATCAATAAATGTACTCAAAACTCGCAATTTTAAGCTCGACTTTTTTCAAAAAATATACACTTTAAAAGACTAAGGGAGATAGACCGCGTAAAAATTTAAATTTTGCGAAGGTCGCGCAATTTTAATAATTATTGAGATAATAACTTCCAACTATGGCCATACGTAAAATCATCGGAAAACCATCAATTAAAGCATCATACGCCTACCTAATCGAAAAGAAGCGCGACGGGCACGAGTTCACGGAAGAAGAAGTTCGCAACATTGTCGATTCAATTCTCGACGACGAAATGCCTGACTCGCAAATGGCAGCCCTCATAATGGCAATCTACTTCAAAGATATGGCGGCGCAGGAAACTGCCGTTTTCGCTGATGAAATGATTCTTACCGGCGAAACCCTCGACCTCTCCCACATTACAAGGCCAAAAGTTGCAAAATACTCAACCGGAGGCGTCGGAGATAAAACTTCGCTAATCCTCGCCGCCGTGGGCGCCGCTTGCGGCGTCGTAGTCCCCGGCATGACGAGCCCAGACGAAGACTTTGTCCTGACTGCCGAAGACAAAATGTCTTCAATCCCGGGATTTAAAACAAAACTGTCCCTCGACGAATTCCAAAAGCAGCTCTCAACTATCGGCTGCGCAATCTGCGAACACGACAATTCCATCTCGCCCGTCGACGAAAAAATTTACAATATGCGCCACATGACGGCGACTATCCCAAGCCTCCCGCTTATTACCGCAAGCGTTTTGAGCAAGAAATTCGCAATTGGCGCGGACGGTTTGGTTGTGGACGTAAAATGGGGCAACGGCTCATACTTGCGCGACATCGAGCAGGCACGCCAGCTTGCCCGCACAATCACCCGCGTCGCCCGCGTAATGAAGCACAGATGCGTTGCCCTCATCACCGATATGAACCAACCTCTCGGCGATTCAGTCGGAATGGGGTTGGAAGTTCTCGAAGCACTCGATTTCCTCCGCGGCGGAGGTAGCGACGACATTAAGGAACTCGTATTGAAACTCGGAATGGAAATTTTGAGACTCGCGGGAGTTGCAGGTTCCACATTGTCGGCGAAACAATCGGTGGAGCGCGTCATAGAAGACGGTTCGGCTCTTAAAAAATTCTTGGGGATGATAAAGGCCCAAGGCGGAAGCGCGCCGTGGCTCGAAGATCCCTCCAAGTATCCGATGCCAAAGCATGTCCGCAAGTTGCCGGCACCCAAGCGCGGATATGTCCACAACATAAACTCGGGCATGATTGCCCGCGCTGTGCAAATCTTGGCAACAACCAAAACGGGTAAAATAGACCCATATGTAGGCGTCACGGAAATAAAGAAAATAGGCACACAGGTAAAACAGGGCGAGCCCCTGCTTATGATCCACTACAACGACGAAACGAACCTCGATTCGGCGATAGACTATCTTAGAAATGCCTACAGGCTTGCGCCGCGCCGTCCAAATCCGTCGCCCGTCGTAGTGGAACGCGTCGCCTGATTTGGCGAATGCTTTTGGCGAATAGCTCCGTTAGGAAAGCCGCCAAGACCGCTCGCGTATGTCGAATACGCCACGCGCCCTTGGCGGCTTCCCTATACTCGCTCTTCATCCAAAATCATTGCGCCAAATCGGAAACCTTTGGTTTTTCGGAACGAACTCTGGAAACGTTAACGAACCTCTCATGTGGGAGGTCCGTTTTTTGTCGGAAACGGATAACGGCGACTTTCGCGTATGTCAATACGCTTCAATCCGACGTTTCGCTTGCGCCACGTTTTTAGCTCCAAAATCATTGCGCCAAATAGGGGAAGCTGGGGTTTGGGGGAGCGAACTCCGGAAGTGTTAACGAACCTCTCATGTGGGAGGTTCGTTTTTTATTGGGGGATTGAGGAGGGGATAGAAGTATTGGCAAAGCCAATCTTCGTAAGGGCGCAGCCCTTCTATGGAAGTGCGCCTCGCACCCTTCAATGGAAGCACTGCTGCCCCCATTTCTATGGAAGCGGGAGGCTTTAAGTGTGTCATTGGAGGCGGAGAGTGGTGTAATATTAAATGTTTGACATAGTTAAAAAACTTGCTTAGGTTGCAATTTAATGAAAATGAAAACGGCGACAGTTTTATATTCCGCATTTCTCGCGTCTTCGCTCTTTGCCCAAGCCTATGACACTGTTTTTACGGGCGGCAGCGGAGCGAACTATAACTGGAACGACCCCGCGAACTGGTCGAACGGGGTTCCTTCCGAAAGCTCCAAAGTCCTCATAGAATTGCAGGACCTTTCGAACAACAACCTCGTTATTTCCGGAGTCGCCGTGGTGGATGAAGTCGTCTGGAATGTCACCGGCGAAATGGTCCACCAAAAGGGCCTTGCGGAAGGCGGGACGCTGAAAGCAAATTCGATTACTATCGACGGCGGCAACTATTGGAACCAGTTTTACTCCTACAACGCCACTTTCGACGCCACAAACGAGAACGGCACCGGAACGATGACGCTGAGATCGCAATCAAACTCTCTCTATTTCAAGGCCTCATACATCAAGGCCGACATCCTAAACTGCGAGAAAGGCGCGTATATAGAAGTGGACTACGGCGGCTCAAACACGAATCCGATAATCGACGCCGGAACCCTCAACCTCGCAAAAGACTCGCTGTTAACTGCGACGGGATCGAGCGGGAACTCTTACATCAGGCTTGGCGGAATAACCGGCCAGGGAGAAATAACCGTAAAGGACGGCGACGGAACGGCGGCGGGATACATAGAGCTTACAAACTCGCAATCGCGCGTCTTCGACGGGAAAATATCGCTGTCAAACCCCAACTGGGGAGGCTCGACAAACAAATCCGTCCACCTCACGATGAACGGTTCTGCCGGCGCGGTTCAGCATCTTAGCAACAGCGAAAACGAATTGACTTCCGTAACGGTAAATAGCGGCGAGCTCAGCATGGTTGCCAAAAACGCGGGCGCGATTTCTGTCGAAGGCGGTGTGCTGTCTGTGTATGACAATGGCGGCACTATTACCGACAATGTTTTAAACGCCGATTCCCTCTCATGGAGCGGCGGAACCGTAAAGCTTGCGGTAGGCATTGACTTCAATTCGCAAATCGCGCTCTCGGGCGCGCTTTCAAAGGGCGAAAATGCGGACGGGCTGGCGATAGAGCTTGAATTTGCCGACGGGGTGGCCGAGGAATTTGCCGCCCTCCTTGAAACACAGGAGTCGATCGTGCGCGAATTGATAACCTATGAATCCTCTGACTTCGGCGCAAACGACGCCTCCGTTTCGGTAATCGGCCCCGACGGATTTTTATACGAGCTTCTATTCGGCGGGAACGCCCTTTCGGTCTCAATAACGCAGGTGCCCGAACCGGCAACGTTGGCGGCAATCTTCGGAGCCGCGGCCCTCGCGCTCGCAATC
>UMAM01021474.1_pt1 | contig 35486 bp, 54 predicted proteins | sample 1963711 | NCBI WGS metagenome assembly UMAM01 (sample SAMEA4835916, study PRJEB28245) | human gut metagenome | biome: gut microbiome; material: fecal sample | place: Denmark | collected 2008
AAGATAGTACGATGAAAAATCTCAAAAATAAATTCCTTTATTTTACTACCCAAAATCCAAAAACGTACATTTTGAAAAATTGACGATTTTTTAAACCCTTATTTTATATGGCTTTAAATGAGGTCAGGTCAAAATTTGTCTGTAGATATATTATATATTATTCTTAGGACGAATTTTGACCTGACCCTCTTAAAACCCTTATATTTACAGTATTTAAAAATTTGCTAAAATTTCAAAATGTACGTTTTTTGAAAAAATCCCTCAACAGGAGAGTTTCTAACTTCATACTTCGCTTACGCTCGTATTCACTAAGAAACTCTATCATTTTCTACAACTTTTATCTCAATATCTCTATAATAATAAGTAATACCTTCCTGTTTTATTTGAAAAAAGTACAGTCAAAAACTAGAAAAAGCATTAGAGTTTGTTGAAGTGAGCCTTGCGAACGATTACAAACTCTTATGCTCTCTTTTTCTATTTTTGGCTGTAACCGCGAGAGGATGTTTGCATTATGAAAGAGAGAGCATTAGCGACGGACGGAGCGTAATGCGACCATCTTTCATAATGATACAAACACCGCATCACGGTGGATTATCGGCGAAGCGCCCTCATAATTATAATCTATTCGTAATAATAATAAGAAATCTTTATTAAACTATTGACTTTTTGCTCTATATCTGTTATTATATCTATGCTGAGAAAGATAATTGATAAAATATAAGTATCTTTCTTTCGTAACACCAAAATTCTGGAAGTTCTTAGTGAAGTGGAGTGCTTGCACGAACACTAAACTTAGAACTTCCCCTGTGAATGGAGTTTGTGTTATGAAAAATATTAAGTTGAATTCTTCTTCTAAATATAAAAAGTATGAATTCCTTTAATAGAGATACTAAAAGATTTCTTGATAATGTGCTTGATTAAAAAATAAAGGATGTGTAATTATGGGTTCTATTCTTACTCATACGTTTGGTACTTATACTGTATTTCGTACTATTCATTCTATCTATGAGAATACTAATGAGGTCGCTCCTTGTATCGTAGCTTTTACTCCTTGTGATGATATGATGTTAAGTACTAGTACTATGGAGTATGAACTTCAAGATGTATTCGATACTTTTGATTATCTTTTGAAAAACCAGTTTGACCTTTTTGCTAAGTCTGCTATCTATGATGGTAATTCTTCTCCTTTGAATATCTCTGAACTTGTTGATGAAGTTATTGAAATTATGGAAAAGAATTATAATTTTTATAGATGTAGTATTGAAATTGTTAAGCCTATTGAAGATGTTTACCTTGAAGAACTAACTGGTATCCGTGATATGAATAAGAAGAAAGAAATTAAGAAAGTTAATATTCAGTTTGTTGACGGTATGGTTACTGAGGCTGATAGAGAAAAGGCTAAGAAGTTAGAAAATGAGAATAAAAAGAAAGGATAAATTGCGAGCAACACTCGCGCGTTAATAGCTTTTTGAGAGTCTTTAAGAAGCAACCTTTGCTTAAGTTTACTAAACTTATGATTGATAACAGTGATTGTGAGCAGCGCTCACGCGCTAATAATATCAATGATGAATATGCTGTTATTTCAGCTCTATATCTCATGTGTAAGAATCCTAACTTTGCTACATTGGCAGATGCAGGGTTTAAGTTTATTAATATGACAGGAGAGAATTAAAATGTCTGAACGTATTTATAATTTTCAGGATATTCTTTATCTTAATTATTATACCGAAGAAGATTGCAAGCAACACTTGATTGTTGATAATTTGGCTATTGATATGACTTGGGAGTATTCTTGTGAAAATGCTCCTTATGATTTGCTTAAGGCTATTGAATTTTGTAATCGTGTAGACAATGTTGTTTATAGAGGTTATAAGTATAATCAAGATAGCAGTGTTACTTTTACTACTGGCGTTACCTTTTTGAATTTTACACAGACTGTTCAAGATGCTATTGATAATAAGAATGGTTGGACTATGAAAGCTCTGGCTAACTTGTTTGAATCTCTTCCTTTGTCTAAGTTTACTTCTCTTATTCAAGTTTGCAGTGATGGATTTTTTCTTGATAGTACTTATGCTGTTATTTCTTGCCTATACACTTTGTGTAATGGTTTGACTGTTCCTTTGGTTACTGAGAGTGGGTTTAAGTTGGAAAAGTTTACTATTTCCTAAGTGGTATTTAATAAAAGATATGGAGTGATATTTAATAAAAGATATGAATAAATTAATTAAAATTGCGTATTTACTTGCAAGTTTTTTCTTCTTGTGTATGTATGGATATGTTTACTATTATTTGTTTTTAATGAAATAAAAAAAAGGAAATAATTAATATGGTTATTATTGGTATTATTTTTGTTGTGTATTAGCTCTGGCTATTGCGGCTGGAATGTGAAAGGTAAATATAAAGGTTGGTGTAATTGTAAATGAATAAAAAAGAAAATAAACATTGCTTACGCAAAGAAAATAAGCATCGCTTACGCGATGAGTATATTAAACATAAAAAAGAACAGTTTGCAAAAGGTTTGGAAAGAGCTTTTATAGGTAATAATTTATATGTTATTATTTTTACTGATAACCAACAAAGCATGAGTTTTAATGGTACTTATGCAGATTTAAATAACTGTCTTAGTTTCGCTAATAAGTATGATACCAGAATTAGTCTTTTAGAAAAACTTTTTGCTAATGAATTAACTTATTATGGCAAATCTATTGACAAATGGATAAGTTATAAATGTAATCATTTTTTGCCTGATGGAAGTGTGTGTAATTGTAATACTTTTTATATTTGGGGTAATTATTTTGTTTGCTCTAATTGCTTCGCTGAACATCTCGTAAGTGATTATACTGCTACTTTTAAAAATAAAGAAGATAGTTTAAATTGTGAGCATCGCTCACGCGATGATAACGAATTTAATTATGATACTCCTATGATTAAATGGCATAGATTCGGTATTGTTAGTAAATATGAATTTGATAAGTTTATGAAGAATTGTACTAATAAGGAACAAGTTGTGTACTGGTAAGGTGAATTGAAAGTAATGCTCACGTAATAAATTGTGTGATAAGATTAGTAGTGTGTGGAATAAAAAACTTGCGGATGAGAAAAGTTCAAGTCTTGATTTTTGTTTTTAATAGGAAAAATAGGGAGAAAAATGTATGTAGATACATTTTGGACAGGGTGTACAGATATTGGATGGGGGGTGTAAGGTTTTTGGGGAGGTATGAGATAGTTTGAAGAATGAAATGGGATTAAGGCTTGAATTGTATGGAGAAAATTGAGGTGTCTTGACAGCCAATATAGATTAGATAGATATAGCTAACAAAATTCTTGTGAAAGTTTGAATGAATTACAAGAAAGTTGTAAGGTTTGAGAGTGAATTATTGTTAAACGATAATTTTGTTTGAAGAAAAACATCTCTTGGAATTTAAATAACTTGTGAACGGTTTTTGAAAAACCGATTAGGAGATTTTGGAAAACTGGTCTGACGTCTCGAAGGCCAATTTTGCCCATTTTCCCATTCTGGTGCTCTTTTAGGTAAGGAGAGGTAGACATAAACGCAATTCTTTTTTCAAAAAAATTTACAAAAAGTTCATAATCTGTTCACAATCCAAACAAACCACCCCAAAATGTTCAAAAATTTACTTTTTTCACTTCCAATGCCTAAAAAGTAACAATCTGTAACCAAAATCCTATTAACTTCTTGACAACCTTCCCCACTTATGCTATACTATTCTCATGGTTGTATAAAGCTTCGTTAATGCTAACGCATTATTGCCAACGACCTAAGCGTTAAGGGTATGTAATTATAAATATCCGTAATTTATTATTACATGCTAAATAAACTTAAGGAAGGAACCTTTGTCTTAACTAAAGTTAAAACAAAGAAGGTAGCAAGAAATGAAAAACAAGAAATATACAATTAAATATATCAAACCTAACCATAACGACACAAACACGCACACCCCCACACATGAGACACAGCTCACAAATACACATCCTCTAATTAAGACAAGCATTCGTAAAGCGATTGCAACTTGTCTCACATTCAGTTTAGTGGTAAGTGTAGTAGGATATGCTCAAGCCTTAAATAAAACAGGTGAAGATAATGTTTCAGCCCTGAGTGAAACTGAAATCTCATCTCCTCATTATATTGCCATTAAAAACTTTCAAACACAAAGAGAAAATTATTGGGATATAAATAATATTGGAAATATTAGTCTGGATAGAATTTTTTATGTGGACATGAGTAAAATGGTTGAAAATAATGATGAGCCTGTTTATATTTTTTCAGACATGAGCGTACAGTATTCTGAAGGTCAAACTTCTGGAAGCCAAACTTCTGGAAGTCAAATTTCTAAACCTGAACAGACAGAATCCTCAACTTATCGCTACGCATATTTAATTCATCTGACTGATTCTGAACGTCATGTAGTAGAAAGCATTGTAGCTGGCGAGAGTGGTAATCAGCCCTTTGATGGTAAAAAGCTCGTAGCTCAATCCATTTATAATGCTATGCTTAGAGATAATATATCTCCCTCACAAGTAAGAAAGCAATATTCTTATAGTGGATATAAGGACATTGATGAATTTGAAAAAGAATGTCTTAAAGCCTATGGTAACACAAATGCTGCTGATGAATGTAGACAAGCAGTAAAAGAGATATTCGATAATTATAGTATGCCTACAGATGATTTTGTATTATTCTTCTATGCTCCTGCACATAGTAAAGGCACATGGCATGAAAATGCTAAAACTTTAAAGCCTATTACTTATGTAAATGAAGATGGAAGCACTACTAATTATATTGGTGGTCATAAATTCTTTGCTTTGAAAGATGAACCTGTAATCAATTATACCAGAGAAGGTTAACAGAGCTAAGGATTTATAATAATATAATTTATTTGTAAGCAAGCTTAGGACTTGAGTACGGTCTGAATATAGTTTGAGTATATTTTGGATATATTTTAATTCTAAAATATGGCGAATTTAATTTGGACTGAAAAGTAATTATAATTATAATTAAATTAAAAGAAAAAGCAAAAGAAATAGGAAAAAATAAAAACAAAAAGAAAATAAATAATTTAATTATAATACATTACAAATACAAAAGTACAAAGCTACTAAAAATTAGTAGTATACTTTTACCTAAATGATGATGCAACAAAAAACAGAACGAAATTTGTAAGTAATTAATATATAATTAATCCATAATTTTGTTTAGTTGTATATCTATTGCTCAAGTATGCTTTATACAACCTAATAATGTCTGTAGTAAGTCGAGAAAAGTTATTAAACTCTTGACAAGCTACAGGCATTTTGTTATAATAATTAATATAAAGAATGTGAAATGTAAAGAGAGGTGCATGTGATGCCAAGAGGTAGACCGAGGAAAAATCCTCTCCCTATTATTAATACTGTCACGACAAACTCTAGTGAGGATGTTGTAAAGGAAGTCTCTAGTGAGACCACCAAGACAGAAGATGTTAATGAAATGGAAGTAGAAGTAGGGACTGTAAATAAAGGTAGACCCAAGAAAGATGACACACCTCGATGTGTATGTTGTAAAGAACCTGTTTATTCAGGGCGTAGATTAAATCTATCTTTGCTTACAACACTTGCATCTTATCATTTTGCTGTAGAGGAAATGCAGCCTTGCATTTGTAGTAGGTGTGCTTCTGATTTAGGCGAGGTTATTAATAAATGGCTCATTAAACATGGAGCAGAAGTTAAGCCATACTATAAGCCAGAATATATGGCTAAGAACTATGATGAGGATTTAAATAATTCAACTAAAAATTTAAAGGAGGATAATTCAAATGGCTGAGACCAGTATTGATTTCATTCATGGAGAAGATGTTGCTGTATGGAGTTCTGATTATTTTACTGTAATTAGGACTATGGAGGAATATCTTAAAAATTATCCTGACGAAGTAAGCATTGTATCTGATTACAGTGATAGTGATGGGCAGAACAGATGTTTGACTATTAAGATTCCTGCTAAGTGGATGAGAAATCCCAAACCTCCCAAGAGTCGCAATTTGACTGAGGAACAGAGAGAAGCCATGAAGGAACGTGGCAAGAGAATTGCTGCTTCAAGGTGGGGGAACAAGGAATAACAAGAAAGAATATGTAGATATAAGAAGACCTGACTTTTATAAGTTAGGTCTTTTTTGTTTTACTGGGTGGACTTATAAATAAATTATCTATATTTAAGCTTCAATTTTAAAAGATAGCGGTAAAGCGGTATAATTTGGTGGGCGTGAATTGAAATTGATTTTAAGATAAAGTTTATAAAGAATTGATTACAAATGAAATGATGGGGTGAAATTGTTGAATGAAATTGCTGGATATTTCTTGGGAAGAGATGAAAGTAGCGAAGCGGGAAAAAGCTCCCTTGTGGCGATTTAAAAAGACTTCCCCCGTTGCGTTTTAAAAAGGGTGGGCGGGTTGGGAGGTTAAAGTGAAAAAGAAACATAGTGGGACCTTCGCATCCGACGAACCTGAAAAAGTTTTGCCCTTTAATGAGGGTTTATTGAAAGGAAGGCGTTTCTCCTTTCGATTACCGATTTTTAATTTTCTGGGGTGGCGGTGGGGAAAACTAAAAAATCTCCCCCGTGGAAATTAGAAAAATCTCCCTCTTGAATAAGAAAAAAGCTCCCCGTTAAAAGGGGAAACAGATTCTCACTGAGTAAGAATCTTAACTTATAGCCACTGAGTAGCTATAAGTGCTAAGAAGTCTAACCCACCCTCCCTACCAAGACTTCACTTAACGAACACAAATTGAGGCGATATCCTCATAACGAACTACCTCATAGTCTTCGTGATAATTGCTACGGAGATGAATTTCCTGAAGTCGTTCATTCCATGTTACATAACCACAAAATTTTTCAGTACCATCTTTAAGATAAATAATAGTCATAGGATACTCCCTTGCTACCTTTCTCCAAAAATATTTTTGTTGTTCGCAGAAATGCTTGTAGTCACATTTCTCATCCCTTCGATGGTATTCTTCATAATACTTTTTAGCCATAGCTAAAGAGTCGATAGATTTACCATCTTTAAACTTTCTTGCTGCTAAGATTGAAGTTTCATCCATTTTAGCAATTCCAATGAATGCGAGAATTGTAATAGGAATTACAATAAACCAAAACAAAGGAACTCCTGCAAACAGACGAATCAGAATTGCAATGGGAAGACCAATTGCGAAGTAAGCCAAAGTATCACAACCTTTCTTTAATTTTGATTATACTTAAGCTTCAGCAGTAATTTTTCCTCCTCTCTTTTCTTTAACTACCTGAGCATAATCCATTTCATAACACCAAATAGAGCCATTGTCATACAAAGGCTTAACAATGACGCTATCAGGATTTAACAAATTATCTCTGACATAATTTACTTCCTTCATAGAGAAGAAATAACGAGTTGTTTCATCCTTACGCTTGCGCATACAAACTTTGTTGAAATGACAGATGCACTCTGTAAAGTAAGAGTCAAGCATTTCAGACATGACTTCTGCAAAAATAGCAGCAGAAGAAATAGGAGCAGTGTTGTTGTTAAGATTCGTTTTCATGACAATAAATCCTTTCTAAAATAAATAGTTTGATTGTTGAGATTGATTTGTAAGAAAGGGGAGATTTCTCTCCCCCATCTTATTTAGCTCTACCAATGAGCAACAGGATTGCGATTGCAATCTCGAAGCAAAGCAACACACCTTCGATGGTTATACGCTTCACCTCCTTTCATTAGATTTTAAGGAATCTACATATACATCACCTCCTTTCAGTCTTCGTCCTCATAATCTAATGCCTCTAATTCTTCATCAGACAACTTCCAATTATCGGGAAAATTATCCCAAAAGGTATAATTCCTGTATTTGTCAAGAAGTCCGATTTTCTGAAGCTCTTTAGCTTCTGCATCCGTATTACGTTCATAATACGTATACATGAGATATTTAGTTCGAGATTGGGTTTTACAGTACTCCGCGAAATATTTTTCTTTAAGTTCTTTGTTATACCTCCAACTCCACATTTTTTGGTCGTGTTCTCTTTTGGTTTCGTTAATAATGTGCTTTGTTAAGACATCGCTGTAACGATACTTATGGAGAGAATTCCAAAGAATCCTTTGCTGAGGAGTTAAATCATCTTCAAGATGACCACGTTTAACTCTTTGCTTTCTCTCAAACTCTGCCTGACGTTTTTGCTCTTCTTCCTTGCTTTCGTGGATTGCTCCACCAATCGCAAAGATAACAGGGATTGCCAGCAGAAAAACGACAGTAGTTGACAAAGCATTCCCGAACAAACCTTGATTAAAGATTGCTGTTCCAAGTAAACCCATGAAAAATGCGAATAAAGCATACAGCATTACATCACCTCCTTTCTTATTATAACATTAATGCTGCTGGAATACAACAGTTTTCACCTTCTTATTCCAACATTTCTGGCAAACTGTACAAGTGACAGTCTTATCATGCTGGTTAGGACAAGTCGTATAATTCTTGGGGAATTCAGGATTCTTAGACTTATCCTTAAAATCAACATAAGCCACAGGAAGGTTGTACGGATTAGGAACAACCCAATCCTTATCCCATGCAGAGAAGATAATGTTTAAGTTTTTAGGAAGCTTTTCATTTTCAGAAAGCCATTCATTCACGATAAAATACTTCTTCGTAAATGCCATAAACTTAATCTTAGGATTCTTCAAAGCAATGTTAATCATTCCGTCGAAGAAATCGTAATCAGGAATATCACCAGCGTCAAAAAATCTACAAAGTCCAAGACCAGAATGTTTGAGCTTAAAGTCAACCTGATTCCAAAAATCCTCATGGTCGTTATTATAAATACGAAGATTGCGCAGATACGAAGCCTGAACGACAGCAATCTGCTGACAACCTTTCATACAATAACAACCATCCTTCTTACAAGGCGCATCTTCACGACAACAACAAGTCGGAACTGCTAAATCAATGACTCCCGTACCAGTCTTAGAGTTCTTGGTAGTCATGTGAATTTCATTCGTTTTCATAGAGAGATGCTGAATGTATTCCTCACGAGACATGGTGAATTCCTTCTTGTTGTTAACAGACTTAGCCATAGTTAAAACTTCCTTTCAAAAATAAAATATTTGTTGGTGTGTTAGGGACTATATATTAACAGTACTCATGGGTAGTTTTACTTTCATCCATGGCACTGATTGCTTTAGTGGAAAGACAGTAACAGAAATAAGTTAACATTACGCACACTCCTTTTCAATTTCTTTAATATGAGACAACATAGAATTTACAACATGGACAAAATTATGCGTATAAGAAAGCGCATAATGATTTTTCCAATCACGACTATCCCAAATCCATTTGATAGAAAGCTTTTCAGTTTTGGGATTATAGATAGTCATGATTCCAAGACATCTCTCAGGACTTTCATCAAGAACATCAACTTTGGGAGGGTAGAACTCGATATAATATCTATGTTCTACATTTGCCCAAGGTGTAAAGATTTTAAATTTACCATATTCATTTCCGATGTTGGTACGAACAGAATGAAGATTTAAAGTTGACATAATTATGCTCCTTTCAAATTTAAACGGTTTAACTTAAATGATGTAGGACTTATATCTTTCGTTTGTAAGAACTTTCTTTTTAATCACATCCTCCCTACTCATGATATAAGATTCAATAGGCTTATTCCACTGCCAACAATCCTTGCGAGTTTCCTGACCAATGCAAGATTTTGTTCCCTCGTAAACAGTCAGGAAGAAAGGTCTATACTGATTACGAAGCATCTGAGAGATACGCTTCACTTCTGTCCAATCACAGATTACATTAAGAACGTTTGAGCAGATAAAGACATCTGCATTGGGAAAGCCATAACCCTCATCAGGATAGTTTCTATACCCTTCAGGATACCAATACGGGTCATACCCAATGTATTTGATATTCTTACACTTAAGGAAATCTCCGATAACTTCGGGATAACGACCACACCCCCAATCATAAACAATCAGAGGAGTTCCGAAAGTTTGATAATAGCTAAAAGCATTTTTACACCAAACTTTGTCGTACTTCAACTGACTCCAATCAATATGATTGTAGACACGAGGAAGTTTAGAGGTGTTGACGGATGTGAACTTAGAAGTGATAGGCTGGTTTTTCATGATTTGTACTCCTTTCAAATGTGTGTTGATTTAATTAACAATCAACAGTTACAGTTTCTTCAACGACAAGAAAATCGCCAATGAGTTTACAATCATAGGAGGTAAACTCACTACCAGCAACGCATTCAATAGGGACTTTATCGTTGTGATAACCAAGGTTCTCAAGAATTTCGTCTGTTTTACCCTCATCAAGCATAGCGTTGAGTTCGAGATATTCTTCTTCACTTTCAACTGCATAAATATGAAGTTGAGTTTTGGAGCAAGAATCACTACTGAGCCAATTGTAGAGAGTAGAAGAATTGTATTTCATGGTTAAACTCCTTTCAAATTAAAACAAATTGTTTGTTACCAGTTGTAGTTGTCGAAATAAAGGGTATTGGCAACATAGTTTTTTGCAGCCTTGAGTGAAGAGAATGATTTGATAAAAGTATAAACAACTACACCATCAATAACACTTCTTCGACTCAATTCCCAACCCTTACGGGAGAAAACAGGACGAGAAATATAATATTTCTCATCCTTGGACATATAGAAATTTTCTCCCTTTGTGCCAGTTACAGGCTTCCAATGAACGATGTCGTGAGAATCAGTAAGAATGATATTAGACATACAAGCATTTCCTTTCTTTTCCTTTCTTTTTTTAACGCAATGATTTTTTAAAGAATCCTAAGAGTATTAGTTTTACCACAGCCACTACATTTCCAAAGAGAAGGATTAGACCTGATACCTTGAACTGTGTTACAATTACGCTGATAAGTTTTCACCACCTTCTTACAACAATCACAATAAATTTTGTAATTGCTACTTAATTTAGCTTGTTGGTTAAGATATTTGTGATAATTAGGGTCATAGCTGCATCTTTGGATATGCGTGCCACAAACAGCATTATATTTGGTAATAGCTTTATACCAACCGCTTGAATGTTCATGACTTAACCCATTGGTAACACAATGAGCTACCTCATGGATAATTGTACCCTGTACATTGCTATCATCTCCAATCTCAAAATATTTCTTGTTGAAATTAAGAAGGAAATAGCGTTTACCATCAATCGAACGTTTAGGACAGCACTGGCCTAACCGATTTTTAGCTCTTGTATTCCATTCTACGACTATTTTTGTTTCAGTCAGTTCCGTGAATCCAAGATGAATCAGATTCATTCTTGCCAGTTCAACGTAGTTTTTAACAGCTTCAATGTTGGTGTACTTAGACATAATTCTTAAATCCTTCCTTTTTATAAATGTTGTTGTTAGTGTTCTAAAGCTTCTTGGTCTTTAATGTCCTGCATAGTGGTTTCGACTGTGTTGCCACATTCCCAAGAATAAAGAAGTTGACCACATTCAGGACAAATGTAGTCAAATTCATCATCAAAAGCGAGATTTACCTCGACTCCACAATCAGGGCAACATTTACCAGTGCCATTAATAATTCGCAACATATTATTCACCTCCTTTTAATTAATCCATGCGACCGCAATCCCAAGAAATTTCAGTACAACCAACAATGGATAGATAATTCTTGATTTTATCAACCCACTGTACCCAACTCCATTCACCCATTTTATCAGAGCGAGGAATCATTTTGTACTTCTGGCCCTCGTATTTAAAAATCATACCATATCCAATTGCACAACATCCCTTGTCCTCAGACATTTTACAAAGGTCTTCCCAAATCTGAGCAATTGCTTTAATAACAGGGATTTTATTGTCATCATAATCTTCAGGACAGAAAAGGATGATAGGATAATTCTTATGCTCTTCAGTATCATCAGTTTCATAATCACTCCAAACATTGCAAGGAGCGAAATAGAAGAACCAAGATGTAGCACACTCAATGTACATACCATACTTAAGAGCAAACTTCTCAAGCCATTCAGGAGTACCTGAATACATGTAATCGCACAAAGTTCCCTCAGAAGAGAAACTGATAATATTAGTAGAAGGAGCATACTCACAATACTTGGTGGGATGGAAGCCATCGCCATCATCAATCCAAGTATTCAGGGGGACAAATTTCTTCTCTTTCTTATCCCACAAATTACGAATATAACGAATACGCTTGTTGTTGTAATAAATACAAACATCATCAACGCATTCATGCTCGGCAAGTAATGCCTTAAATTCCTCAACGATATTGGCGATATCGGACTTGCTGTAATCATACTTCTTAGACATAATCATAATTCCTTTCTAAATAAAAAAGTTTTAAAAGTTGTTGACAAGAATGAATTTGTGTGTTACAATACACATAGAGTTAAGAGACCCGCAACCTCTCAACTCTATGTGTTATGTTTTAGATTAATGTTTAGACTTCCATGAAGCCCGTCAAGACAATCACAGAATAATAAACATTAAATCTGTAGCTTATCTATTTAATTTTCTACATGGTCTTTCATCTCCTTTCTTCCTTAAGACAAGGGTTTCATTTATATGAACAGCTTACGGGGCTGGAGTTTTTGCGGAGAGAGATGAAACTTAAAGCCCGTACTTTCTTGTTTCATCTCTCGGCATATAACATAGCTTCTTAGATTACAGCTCTAAGAAACCAGTTAATACTATTGTAAAGTAATAGATACTGTGTATATAATCAAGCTACTTAAGCTTGCGCATTAGCAATCACTCCTTTCTGATTGTTGTATCTATGTAAACAGTTACGGGACTGGAATTTTACAAAGATAGGAACAGGATTACTCCTGTTCCTTTTCTTTTTCTTTGTAAGGCTTAAGGGGAATACGATTACGAGTGGAATATTCGCCAGTATCGTTGTCCATGAGAAACTCGTTTTCGCATTCGTCGCAGAAGAATTTGGTTTCAGTTTTGAAATCGTCAACTCCTGTTACTCCCCAGTTTCCACAATAAGGACAACGAGGCTCACGATACTGACCAAAGTGAATATCTTCCTGATACTCTTCAGAACGAGGCTCACTCCAAACCTTGACAGAGAAGGTGTTACCAGACTTATCGTCAGGGTCAATCTCTGCCATACAAATATCCTGTTCAACATCCTGTCCGTCACGAACAAAGACGATGTTTACGCCATGGTATCCATCTTCCTGTTCGCAATAGATTCTGAATTGACCATTAGGAGTATCAACAGAAACATAGGGGTAGGAATTGTTCTTGGCAGAGTGGATAATCATTTCGTTAAGGTTTTTGTTAGTCATAGTTTTCTTTCCTTTCTTAAATCAAAAATGTTTGTAGTTACCAGCCATAAACGTTGCGAACTTGTTTACCAATAGCGCGGGTATACTTGGTAATATCCTTGGAAGTTGCTTTACCGCGATACAATTTCCAACAGAAATTATCAAGCTGGTCAGAAGTGATTTCAGGTTTCACCTCCCTATATAAAATATAATTGGTGCCATCATGGTGAGTTTGCTTAGAGCGAAGATTATTATGAGAATCCACCCACCATTCGGCATATTCACAATCTTGCTTGAAATTAAGGCAAGCCTTGATATTATGCTCATCAAGGAGATTATATCCCATTCTACGTCCATCCCAAAGACCGACATCTGCAATTTCGATGATACGACCTTCAGTGGAAATGTCGAGGTTGCACTTTTCATCTTCGAAATACATATCGTTAAGGTTTACCATTTCCTGATAAAACATGGATTCACTCCAGTTGGAATGGTCGATTCCATTGATGTCGAGATTTTCTTTAATATCCTCAATCCAATCTTCAAGGTTCAGGTTGTAGTTACTCCAAATGATATGAGGATTGCTTTTATTGTTCTTAGTAGCCATAATCATAATTCCTTTCTTAAATCAAAAATGTTTAGTTCTAAATGGTGTGCCTTTTGTAGATTTTCTTGGGTAAATCATCATACCCAGCTTCATATAAAGCCATGTCCTCATCCATAATTACTTCTCCATTTACAAAGTAACCTCCTTTCCCGTAACGCTTTTTAGCGTTAAGATAAACATTAATGGTATCATCAATATCCTCGTCATACCAACCTCCTTCCAAATCCCAAAGTAAATCCTGTTCCGTATCTCCATCAGGGACACCAAGCGCAAGAGTACTGAAATAGTAATTTTCATCGTTTGAGAGTGTAGCTAAAAACCACTCACGGTACAACTGAGCTCTCTTATCAGCAATAGTAGTCATAATTCCAAGTTCCTTTCTTTTTTTTGTTGTAGTGTATAGAAAAAGCTGGAGATTATTCTCCAGCAAATTCTTTATAAGTTTCAACAATCTCATCCTTTTTTGCAATGACTTTTTTAGTGACAGCTTTGATATCATGGATAAGATTGTTTCTCATCTTAGAATAAATTTCGTATTCGTCCCATTTAGCGAGCCAACTGTCTTTATCATCAAGCAAATACTCAGAGCAGCATTCGGGAGAAGCGTCAAGGACAACAGAATCATAAACGTAAGTGCCACATCTCCAAGTGATGCAATAATGACTCCTCTGTTTACTAACACAAATAACTACCGTAGCCTCTGTATCTGCTGTGTGATAAACGGCTGTGAGATTAAATCTTGGGAAAAAATTAACCTCTTCGGCAACTTTAACCAAGGAAAGAATTTGGTTGACAACCACAGTCCACTTAGCTCTACCAATTGCTTCTGTACGAGGGATGTAATATTCCTTGGCAGTTTCATAAGCAGTCTTGGCATCCTGATAACGCTGAAGAAGTTCCATCATTTCGGTATCTTCGGTTTCTTCACAAGAAATGGTAACGGTCATATCCTTGTAAGTATTAATGTTAGTCATAGTTATGTTTCCTTTCTTTTTAAGTTGAAGTGTGAATAGGTGCTTAGTATATAAGAAAGCTGGGGATTATTCCCCAGTAATCTCAGAATAATTTTCTTGGATGGAACGAATTCTATCCTCATCAACTTTAATTCTGCGCTCAATTTCTTTCATAAGAGCGGAACGGAAAAGATTGTAGATGTTATAATCGTCCCATTTAACGAGCCAACCATCTTTGTCCTCACCCCATTTGGAAGAATAATACGCTTCATCAGGATTTAAGAAATAGGTGTCTACGATACCTCCTTCTACAGAGCACTTAAGGAAGTAGCCTTTGTCTTTACCAACGGAACTATAAGAAAGCCACATACGGCAACGTTCAGCAGTATCATCCCTACAAAAAGAAACCCTCAAGAAATTATCAATCGTACCCTTCACATTGAAACTTGTTGCTGTCTCACATAACCCAAGAAGTTGATTGCAAATTTCAGTCCATTTAGCGGCACCAATAGTCTTAATACGAGGAAGGTAAAATTCTTCGGTGCGTTCGCGCATAGCCTTAGTGTCATTCATCTTTTTAATGAGTTCCATCATTTCGGTATCTTCAGTTTCTTTGCAAGTAACGGTAACGGTCATGTTTTCATAAGTCTTAGTGGTAGTCATAATACAATCCTTTCTCCCCGTATAGTCAGATAGGACATCTTTTAACTGTTTAATGCTGGTGGAAAACAACCGCAGGAATCTTCTTGTTCCAGCATTTCTGGCAAATGGAGCAGGTAATCGTATCATCTTTCTGATTAGGACAAGATGCAATCCTCTCAGGGAAATCGGGGTTAGATGGTTGCCATAGTTAAATCCTCCTTTCGTTTTATGAGATTAATTAAATCTCAAAATTAACAATAGCAACAAGGTCAGAGTACTTTGACTGGGTTTGCGTCTCGTAGTATTTCTGATGTTTTTCAAGCTCAATGCGGATTTTCTCTTCGAATCTGGGCTTCATAAGCTTCCAATAGCTAGCAAATTCTGCGAGAAAACTATCCAGCTTACTAGTGTGCGTGTGCTCATAGTAAAGCATCTGCTTGTCATAGGTAAGTGCAAAATGGTAATAAGTACAGGGATAAGAAGTACCATACCCTTCACCAAGTTTAATCTCTACTCCTTCGCAAGTATTACCATGAGAGTCTTTGAGATATCCATAATTCTCTAAACTAATTGACAAGAATTTGTTGCCACTGCAAATATAATCTTTAGTTTCCAGTTTTACACAGAACCTGTTTTTTTCTGCAAGCCATTTGAGCAGATTATGTTCATCTGTCCCATCTCCAATGAGGGGGATGAGAAGCGCTTTGAAGTATTCTCCCAACTGCTTAGTCATTGAATCAGAAGCGGCAAGGATATTGGTATTACAAATTTCGTAATTTTCCTTTTCCGCCTTGATGTTATTATTAATGGCAGTGGTCAAATTAGTGAAATCGGGAACAGAAATCACTTTCTGAGTGGTAATAATCACAGGGACTTCAAAAGTTTTGTTGATAATGACGTTTTTGGCTTCCATAGATAAATCCTCCTTAAATAGATAAGTGAAAGTAGATATAGTAAAGGGTTGCTATTACAGCAACCCAATACACTTGTTAATCTTCATTGCAATCTTATGAGAATACTCATTACGACCATCGTATCCTTAGTCTTCCTCACCTCCTTCTACTTCCTCTACTGCAAGCTCATTGACGCAGAAACCATACTCATCAGAAAGCCAGTCGGCAATTTCATCGAGGAGGTCTTCGTCGTTGATGTCATTGTACTCGTAAAATGTATGGGTTACTTCATTGGGGAGATTGAGCTTTTCATTCTCTTCATTGCTGTAATCCTCTTCATCAATATCCCATTTGATATTATAAATACGGACAGTAATGGTAGAATTTATTTTTTCAAATCTCTTAACTTCATTGTATGCCGCCTGAATGGAGCACCATTCGCAAGTATCTTCAGTGCAGTTGCCCTTGTTGATTTGGTCTTGGCAATATCTGCCAAACATTTTCTTGAATTCTTTCATTTCAGTGTTAGTCACAATCGTTCCCTTTCTCCCCGTATAGCCGTTAGGTCAGCTTAAATATTTAATGGCAAAAATGCTTGCAGAGTTCCTTACAGATAACATGAGAGTATTCATTTCTCCCATCAAATCTGTAATCATCAGAGCCACAAGTGGTAATCCACTCAAGACACAAACGAGTGAATTCCTCTTGCAGATACCGATGCTCACGGGACATGAGTTCACAGAACTCCTTGTTGTCGTGACTGAAATTATTAACAAAATCAGTCATAGTGGTGACAGCTTCTTTTGTGGTAATCATAGTTTTATTTTCCTTTCTTAATTAAAATAAATTTTCTCCCAACACCGCAAGATTGCATCCTTTGCTGTTACCATTGATGGGAATCCAACGAGAACCTTCCATATGGTCCTCAGAGCCAACATAGAGAACCATATACTTCTCAATGCTGTTATCGGTGTAACGCATAACTCTATACGCGACACCAGTCCAACCACAGCCAGCTTTCCAAACTACATTAGAAAGCATATCAATAAATTCCTTTTCTTCTTTCTGACGCTCGGTGTACTCAGACTCAGGAACTTCGGTGTAACCCAATTCTTTCAGTCTCCATCCATAAGTGTAATTCTTAGCCATGATTTTTCCTTTCTCCCCGTATAGCCGTTAGGTCAGCTTAAATGTGTTATTTGTTGATGTGAAGTTGACTTATGTGAAGTTGATTTGTTAGATATTAGTCACGAGGAGTAACACGAACTTTGAGCTTGTTTTTCTTGGCGTACTCACAAATAGCTCTGTACTCTTCTTCAGTGATACTACGGTTGGAAGCTCCACGCGCCTGAACAATGGCTTTGTTTTCAACTTCGATAGTAACCAAGGACTTGTCAAGTTTATCCGTTTTACGAAGGAAAACAATCAGACAATTTCTTTTAAGAATCCTAGAAATGTAGCTCGCAACACAATGATTCAACTCAGAACCTTCGTGCTTGACATCATCTGCATTCTTAGGACGAACAATACTGTATGTCTTATCTTCCGTGACAAAAGGTTTGAAATCTTTATAAGCATTTTCAAACATCTCCGCCTGTTCCTCAGTAAGCTTGACTTCATAGTTACGAGAGGTGATATCATGAGTCTGCTTAAGGTAAGAACTGTAAAGAGTAGGCTTGATATCCATAGAAACACACATATCAAGATAGTCACGAAGCTCACCCATAAATGAGTTTAAACTCTTAAAACCTTGGTTAACAGTCTCTTCACAAACATAATCCATAAACTTACCAAAAGTGTAGTACTGATAGAATTTAGAATTTCTATAAGAATTATTATCCCTAAGATAAGCAGACAGAGTGGCAGAGAAAACATTTCCACCATATCCACCAATCTGAACATGGTTGAATTCAAATTCTTCGTCCCAATACTTAGCTTTCTCAATGATATCAAACCATTCCTGATTTGTGTAATGACAGAAATCTTCCAGAGTCATATTGTCATTATTACCATAATAGTAATTTTTACTGTCATCTCTAAAAGAGGAGTTAATAATAGACAGCAAATTCATCCAGTCATCAAGGATGTTCCTGTCATTAGCTTCTTTATACTCTGCTTTGGTAAGATGAACAAGTTTGTAAACAGGTTCAGCAGTTTCAATTTTAAGACTGAGAAGAGCGTTCTGAATAGATTTAGGAGCGGTACGGAAGATGATTTCAGTAGATTTATTTCTACTTAATGCGCACCTCAAATCTCTGAAATTGTATTTAACTCCGATATTTTCAACAGGAATATCCCAAACCTGAGAGATAAAAGAAACCGCACTATCACCCATTCCAGCTTCATAAACAGGAGCATCACCATCACTGACAGGCTTTGCATCAGGTTCAAGAATGGGAATTAACTGTTCACCATCCATGATAAAGTTGCAAGAGGAATTGTTGGTGGCAATTCTATATCTGTAATGACGAGATACAATAGCACCAAGAGGGAAGCAATAGCCAACATTGACCCAGAAATCACCGCCTTTCAAATTAATTTCTTTAATGATAAAAGTGTTGGGTAAAAGACAGTCACGATTGACAGGAGCACCAGTGAATAAATCAAAATACCACTGAAAATCAGAACGGTTCGAACTGTAATGAACAATGATTTTCTTTCCAAGAGGAGTAAAATCACTATTATAGCGATTGTTCTGGACCTTGGTCATTTCGACTCTTGCTTCTTCAAGCTCATCAGAGAGCTTTTTAATACGAGCGTTGATTTCTTTCTCTTTGGCAGAGATTTCATAGTTGTTGAAGAAACTCTCATAATCATGAGTGGCGGACTTGTAAAAGTTAGCAATAGCGGTGTTAGACATAATCAATTTTCCTTTCTTAATTAGACGAAATGTTTGTAGTGACTATATATTAAAGGGAGGAGGGATTAACCCTCCATCACCTCTTTACAGAAAGCTTTATATTTCTGACTATTTAGGACACCAAGAATCTTATCTTTGGTTTCGGGCTGACTTTTGTAATAGTTAGAGTTATAGCCAAAGTGTCTCTGATAAATCATTTCAGGATTTTTCTCCAGCAATGCCTTAAGAGGACAGTACAGGCTTACAGTAACTTCTTCGCCGTTGTACTTATAAGGCATTTTGATATAGATATCACAGGAATCAGAGCCATAAGTAGGAACATAAGCATCGAATTTGTATTTTTTCAGATAAGGATAAGCCATGAGAATTGCTTCGTTGAAAACTTTCCGAAGATAGACACTCTGATATGTAAGAGGAACAATATACTGGTAAGCATCTTCGTAATGGTCTCTTGTCCAGTCTCCCCAAATTTCAATGAATTTGTGATTTTTCTTTATTTCAGGGAGACGAGGGTAATGAGTTTCATAGAAATTACCACTGTTCGCAGATGTCGGGACATACTGAATAGCACAAACATCTGACATCTTAATCACTTCATTGACAAGCCGATTAATAATTTCCTCGGGGAAAATTTCCAACCACTTGTCCCAGTTTTTGATATACTTTTTGGCGTTTTCAATTCCAACAAAGGATTTATCATTGTAAGTGCCTTGGAATTCAGCGCGAATATAAGTCTCTTTAGTCATAGTCTTTTTTTCCCTTTCTTTTCAATAGATGTGTTGTTGTTTATGTTTGTTATTTATATTTGAGTAGAGTTATTTCTCTACATCAAAGGTAACATGAGCACCAGCGATTCTGGTGCGACTTGGAAATTTATAAAGCTCTGCAATCAAATCTGTATCTCTGGGCTTAAAATGAGGCATAAATGCAAAGTAAAACACTTTACTATCAAGAACTTTGTTGTTATCGTCAAAACGAGTAACAATAAATATATAATATTCTTTGTTACTTTTCAAGTCTGTAGTGACTCCTTCAAAAGATATGTTAAAATTACCAATGTTCATAATTTACATCTCCTTCTTAAATGTTAATAGCAAAATTCCTTACACAATATCCATGCATTTCTTCAAGTCTTTCATAAACAGAATCTGCCATATCCCTTAAAAGACTGGTGCAAAGGTCATCGTATTCAAGGTATTCAAGGTCAACTTCAGATGGAAGGCTTTCACTGGGGATATCGTTTTCATCAGTGTCCCATTCAATATTGGTAACGTGAACAACCATACTTAATCTCCTTTCTTATTCTTCATCTTTATCTAAAGTTTCAGAGCTTCTAGTCTTATCATAAGTTTCATTTACGCAACAGAATTCGCAACATTCCTTAGCACAGCGACCATGATTAAGTTCGTTGCGGCAGAAATTAGAGAGAAGAGTACGAAGCTGAGAATAATCATTAGTAGACATAATTATAATTCCTTTCAAAATATTTTAATTTAAGGGAGAGAGATATTTCACTCTCTCCCATGTTGATGTGTTGAACAGTTGAAATTAGACAGAGGGTCTACCAAGCCATTCAATGTTGTCTGCCTTGATAGTCATACAACCAGTCTCATTGGAAGACGTGAAATAACTGTCAGGAACAAAGCCAGTCTTACGAAGGTCTTCCTTAGAAATAGGCTTACCATTGAGATAGTGCTGGACCTTGGGCTTATTAGGAGTATCGTACACACGGAGATACTCGTTATATTCGCCCTTCTTGTTAGTGTGGCAGATGATGCGATTGCTACCATCCTTCCACTGACCCCAAGGAAGCTTAGAAGCGGTATCAATGGGGATATTCTTCTCAGCAGCCTTTGCGATTGCCTTCTTGGTATGCTTGTAGTTAACACCGATACGATAAGTACCGATAACACGCTTAAGGACAGAGACACCAGCTTTACGACCGAGAGCAGAGAGAGTCACATCGGAAACGTAAGCCATCTTGAAGAACTGACCAGCGGGGATGGAGTTGACCTTGAGGTTGAAATAAGTGCTATTCATGATATTTCCTTTCTGCCCGTAAACCCGATAGCACAGGATAATAAATTAGTTTATGATAAAAGAGTTATACAGATTTGGGATTAGATTTCGACTTCGATGATTTTAGCATCCCAGTTATCATGGTTTAGTGTAGTACCATAAGCCAAAAGACTTTCGATATCCACCATGTTCTCATCATCAAGATATTCTTTTTCATTGAGGATGGACAGCGCTTTTTCCAGTGTAGTTTCATCTACTACATCAGGAACTATATCGCTAGTGATGTCCTTAACAATAAGGAAATCGTTAACCATATAGTAGATTGCTTCTTCTTTGGTGTCGAAGAATTCTGGTTCGTTAATTTCACGTTCACAAACATCAATGTACATGTATTTCTTCATGTTTATTCTCCTTTAATCACATTTACGAGCAGATGATAAATCATTTCATCCGCAGCTTCGGCATCTTGCATCATAACAGTTACTTCGTCAAAAGCAACATCGTTAATCACTCTGAATGTGGCTCTATCCTTATTCTGGATAATTGTAATCATTAGTTTTCACCTCCTTCGAAATAGTATTCAGAACAATGAAAAGCTTTTTCAAGCGCATTCTTGACACTCATGAGTTTGTAACCGCATTTTCTTTGCTGTTCTGCCAGCCCTTCATAATACATAGATTCTGCTTGTGTGTTAGAACCTAATGCCCAGATATGTTTATTACGAGCATCAGCAAAGTGTTTGTCGATTGCATCACCAAGCGCATGATAGAGAGTTAGAACTTCATCGAGAGAATCAAACTCAATGATAGCTTTCCAACTGTCAGGGTTGGTCTTCTCCATCATTTCCTTGTTGCTATTGGTAACAGGCTTATAAGCGATAGTGTTCATAGTTAAATTCCTTTCTTTAATGTAATTGTTTGTAGATATTATGTGAGTGTGGATTACGGAGTCGCAATCCACACAACACTAATGGAATCATCTGCGGTTTCTTTTGTTCCATTGCTTTCCATAGTGAGGACATATGGGGCATAATCATACACAGCCATATCAGTTACCAGTTTGTAAATTCCATCAAAACCGTCATCGTGCTTAACATTCAAGGTTTTGAAGTAATAAGTATCATTCTCAATATCAGCTTCAACAAGTTCTGCGTATGCGAGATACACACCTTCTTCAAAATTTGTTTGAGGAAGATTGGAAAGAGACTCATCCGAAGGAGCTTTCCATGTTTCGTATTCATACATAAGAACCTGAGCCTGAAGTTCTGCAATCTGGTCTGTGTAATCATCAATAGATACACCAAGAGCAGAGATTTTCTCTCTGCTGTTGATATACATGAAAGTCATGAGGATAGTGATGATGATAAGAGCAAGATTAATCTTTTTCATTATTTTTGTTCTCCTTTTTGGTTTGGTTGTTTTTTGTTAAGCTGCGATACGATTCCAAACAGAGTTCAGAATAGGCATGGTGTTAACTGCGACAGCTGTGAATGCTCCTGTGGTGGTAGACTTGGAAGATTTACGCATCTGAGTAGGATGACTCTCAAAGTCAGAAATAGCATTCAAAGCCTTCCAAGCCGTGTTATTAAAGTTCTGGAGGTCATCCTGATTGTAAGCCGTCATAAGCTTTTCAATCATAGCCAGATTACGAATCTGAAGAATCTCAGAATCCTCAGCCTTGACAGGGAAGAGCTCACGAGCAAGAGCTTCAAAGGCTTCCTTGGAGTAAGGAGTGACTGCCAGCTTTTCAGCCTCAACCTTAAGACGCTCAAGATAATTGGTATTCTGAAGCAGAATGGTCTTAGCCTGTTCCAGCTTGGCCTGCATAGAATTGCTGTGACGAATACTTACACGGTTCTCTGCACCTCTGGTTGCACGAGCGATGCAGTTGGAACAGAAGATGCGGATACTGATGAACATTGCCTGAATTGCCTTAGAACCATCATGGCTATTAAGGAACATCATGGTGGGCAAGAACTCATCATCCAGAATCTTCATAGGTTCAGTAGACATGGTGATGAAGCTCTTAGCTCCATTAGGTCCATAGCTACCAGCAGTTTCAAACTTAGCACCTCCCAAAGCAAGAGAGTCGAGAAAATCAAAAGCTTCACGATTCTGAAGGATATTGTAGTTTTTACCAACGATACCCAAGGGAGCATTAGTGTCAGTACGAATGGTTGCAAACTGGTCAGGAATGATAAAAGGAGTATCGACCAAAATCTTCTGACCATTCCATTCCTGCTCAATCTTGTTTACGAACTGGATAGGACGCTTTTCAACAGAGTAATCCAAGCCACTGAGCTTGAGAGCGGATTCAAGAGAAGTTACGTTCTCAAGAGTGATACCCATATCTTCGTAGTACTTCTTACGAGGAGTGTTCTCAACAGCTTCCATAACAGCGTTGACTTTCTTAGTATCATAAGCAGCGATTCCCATAGTGTTTCCTTTCCGAGCTTTAAGCTCTAAACAAAAAAGTTTTTGATATAATGTGTTGTTTGATTTAAGATGAGATTATTATAAATCCCAAATCCGTAAATGTCAAGTATTTAAACCAAATAAAGTAAATTATTTAGTAAGAATATTTGTAAAGAACATTGAAAAGATTTTTAACGAGTTCTTCAGCTTTATCATGGTCTGCTTTAGGCATACAAACATCAGAATCAAGGTCTTCTTTTAACTGTGAAAGAATATCAAGATAGCTGAGTTCAGTGCTTCCGCCAGAGAAACCAGTAGCCGTTTCAATACCAACTTTAATTTTCATTTTGTTTCCTTTCTGTACTAAAAAGTACTTGACAAGATTGATGTTGTGTGTTAATATATGTATAGATGATAAGAAGAATCCTATACTTCTTACTTACCATCTATACATCTTCGTAATTAACGGCTATTAATTACGGTTGTAAATTATCCTAATCTACGAGAGATTATAATAGTAACTTACAAAGAAGATTCTCTACATGGCTTTCAACTCCTTTCCTCCTTAGACAAGGGGTAATTATATAACAGTTTATAGGAACTGATTATACCGAGCTAAAGAGAATTGCCTATACAATCCTCTTTAGGGAATTAATTTAAGTTATTAAAGTTCGTACATCCGGCCAAGAATGATAGAACAATAATAAACATTAAACTAATAACTTATTTGTTTAACTGTCTACATAGACATTCTCCTTTCCATTTAGCATTAATATATAAACAGTTTATAGGAACTGATTATATCAAAAGAGAGCAGGATTTTATTCCTGCTCTTTTTCTATTGTATACAAATACTGCTTTCGCTTTTCTTTGTACTGTTTGTTAATTTTGTACCGATAACTGCCATGAGTCTTACGCTGAATTCCTTCACAGCGGTCATAGTACATACCATCGTACTGGGGATACTCTGTGATAGCATTGTTAGGTGTACGTTTAGACATAACTTTTATCCTCCAAACCATATTCTTTAGCATCAAGTTTACTGCTACTTGCGCTATAGCCTTGACCTTTGTTGAGCACAATGTTGACAGGACATTTGATTCCTTTCTCATGAATCCAGTTAATTACAAACTTAACTGCATCAGGTTCATTTCCAAGCCAACGGTTGTAAAGGCCGTGAATTTGAATGACCTCATTGTGATTGTTAACTTCAATCGTGAAGAAAGGAATATCAATGTTTTCATTCTTTCTTAAAAATAGAATGTTTGTTCTACCTTCCGCAACACGACTAATATAACCACCAACACAATGATGAAGATATACACCTTCCTTCGTAATTTTGTTCATCTCTTCAGGAACAACGATGGAGAAATTATCATCAGCATATTCAAATTTTTCTTTGCGCTGGTCATAAAGTTTAGCTGCTAACTTGTTCAATCTCTCCTGTTCTTCTTTGTTTCTTGCTTCTTTGTCTGTAATGTTGATTTCAATCAGCATATTGTGATAACGATGAAGCTCATTCACATCTTTACAAGCATACAAATCAATATCAGGACGGTTGGTGTTTGAGATTTGCTTGAACAAATTTAAGGTATCAGAAAAAATTCTAAACACATCCTCATTAAGACCTTTCTTATCGGTTTTTTCCTGAAGACGCATAAGCTTGAGAAGATTCTTTCTATCCTTTTCATTTTGTTCAAGAGTTGGCGGCTGGATGTTTTTGTCTTTGCTCATGTACTCCCAACTTTCTCTGCTACGATAATAAGTATATACTTTGTTATCTACTCCAACAAAATGCAAAAAATTATGATAGTCAGAATGAACATTATTCATTCTTTTTGCCATGTTAAAGTAAAAGTCAGAGTCTTTGTCGGTAATAGAAGAAAGATTTTTAACGCCAGCAACAAATCGAACGGTTTCAATTACACATCGAGGAGTATAGGTCAGACCTCCATAAATATAAGTCGGACCATTAGGGTTCCTTCTCCTTTCCTCAAACATCTTATCTACCAATTCAAGCTGGTGTTTGTTCATGCCACTAAGTTCATAAATGTTTGCAGATTTAGAATATTTTCTAAATCCAAAAAGATGTTCAATTTCAGATTTTGCAGATGCACTCATGAGATAATTGGCGATGTATTTATATCCAGCTTTATAAAATTGTTCGATAGCAGGACATCTAAGAGTGTAAATGATTCTGAGAATTAAGGAATTTGTTTTAATCATAATATCGCTATCATTGATGATAGAAGAGATATAAAACAATCTCTTAAATTTAAACATATCCTCAAAACCTTTGAAGAAACAGACATTATCAGCAGGAACTCCAACATCAGAAGAGCTGGACACTCTAAATACAACCCTTCCATTAAGAATTGTATAGGGTTTGAAGATTGTTACTTTTCCTTTGTTATCAATAAGAATACGTGACTGCTCTTCAAACTTGAAATACCCACCGAACTGACGAATGACACAATAATTATCATTTAAGATATTAAATGTCCAAATTGTATCTTTGTATTCAGTGTGATATTCATTGTTCCAGTTGTTTTTGACATCAATGGCTTTCTTAGGATATAACTGACGAAGTTCATTTAAATTGACAGTTGGCAAGCTGTTGACAATTTCAGAAATATCCGCTGAAGATTTAGAAATAATACGAGGATACGCCACTTTATAATAATCAGCGAACGTATAAGGAGTCCATTGCGTCCACTTGATTCTCGGATTGCATTCCTTTTCAGTAAATTCCTCAATTGTTTGAGAAAAGTAGAAATGAAAAATAGCCTTACACAAATCATGTTCGAGGAAATTAACAAATCCTAAGCTATAGAATTTACCTCCTTTAGATTTAAAGGCAATATCTCCATTGACATCAAATGGAGCAGGGCAATTCTTGAAAAGAAAATAACGTTCTACAAAGTGGTAATTTCTTTTCTCTTCAGGAATCTTTTTTGTGCTAATTTCCATGATACCAAGCACAAGCATTTCAAACTCAGGATAATATTTAGCATAAGTAACTTTTGCATCTTTACCAGAACCAACAACGATTGTGCGGGATTGAATATTACTCACATTGTAATGACCAGTTACTCCTTTACGATACTGACCAACAGTATCGTTAGACTGAATAATTTCATATTCACCTCTCAACAAATGAAAAGCTTTACCATTTGCTTTCTGCTGCCAATATACAGTGATATCAGGGCAATTATTAAGATTGGGATGAGCACCCTCTTTAGTTGAAAGGAACTTTTTCACAGTAGCTTTGTTCTTTTCAATGATTTCGTTGGGGATGTTGTCAATGTAAGTGGTGTTCATTTTCTGAATTTCCTTTCATTTTAAAATTAGTTGATTGCGTTGGCTGAGTTATTCTTCATCTTTCCATTTGTCGTATTCAGGCATAGGTTCAACTCCTTCCATTTCTTTTGTTTCTGGATTCCAATAAATTTTAGGAGCGCTTTTATAGCGTTCGTGAGAATTATGATATCTTTTACTTCCTTCATGGATATCCATAAAAGTAATAACCCCCAATGCAATGAAAGCGATACCAAGGCGAATACCAAATATAATTGCTATAGCAATTAAAGGGGTAAATACAACAATTGTAGGAATATCATATCCTGCGTTATACTTCAGGATAGCCATAGTAATAGTAGCCGCGATAAGAATGGTATCAACGGCACTGTAAATGGGAACATAGTACTTGTTGTTATCATTCATTTTCTCTTTTCCTTTCTTTAAAGTGGAGAGGGTATATTTCAACCCTCTCCTATTTTGTTGTTAATTTGATGAGAATTTATAGATGAATGATTAGAAATTACTCATAATCTTCCTCACAATCCTCATCCTCATCTTCATCCTCGTAGTCATCGTGTTTGCTTGCCAAATCCTCACGAAGAGCATTGATTGCACGAGCTTCAAGAAGAGCTTTAAGAGCCCGTTCATCCAGTTCACAATCAATATCACGAGTGTTGCAGATTTCCTCGCCAGCTTCATCAAACAAAGCTTTCTTTTCATAGCTGAGAACGCAGGGATAAATGATACCATCAACCTTAACTTCGAGGACTTCATCAGGGTTGATTTCCTTCTCATTCATAGAGGACTCAAACTGAACCTGAGCCATAACCTCCATAACGAGAGCCATGCCAGTCTTGTCACTGTTATCAACAATACGCTGGATAACAGCAAGACCAGCCTCACGGTCGCGGTCGTTGACAGAACCCATGCAACCAACGCGAATGTTGTCGATATATAAAAATTCAAGATTGCTGTTATTTTCGCGCATAAGCTGGACACGGTTAAGAACCTTCTTAGAATTATTAATGTTAGCCATAATATTAATCTCCTTTAATTAATTAAATTTAGAATATTGAAATTCCTTAAAATATTTTTCTTCTGCTTCTTTTCTTGCTTTTACTGCATCGTCAAAATTATCAAAATAACCTAAGTGTATTGATTTCCAATTTACACCAATTTGAGCGTGCCATTTTTGATATCTTTTATCCCAACACACCCCAGTTACTCCAGAAGTATTAGCTTTTGTTTTGCATTTGTTCCTGCTGTTGTTTAATTGTGTTGTTATTCTTAGATTGCTTTTGCGATTATCTATTATTGGATTTGGATAATCAGGATGTGTTTTATGGTCTACTATTTCTCCATCTTTAGCTTCCATTATTACTCTATGTAATAATAAGAATTTTCCCGAAGGATGTAAACGGTGAACAACATGACCTTGATTATTAAATTCCCAATAATACATATCAATTTTTTCTTTATCTTCTTTATCAATAAAGAAATGATTTCCTTTGTCTGTTAATACATCATAATAATCTCCTTTATCTATATAAGTATTTACTTTCTTTTTTGATTTACCTAACTCAACAGCTCGTTCATCATGAATACACCCACAAGAAAGAGTTTTTCCTCTAGTTAAATTGTTTCCAATTACTATAATTTTAGTTTTATTTTCACATGAACATTCACATAACCATTGAGCTTTACGATATCCTTTCGGGCTAATGTAATCTTCTACTCGTTTTATAACTTTTAATCGTCCAAAAGTCATACCAGTTAAATCCTAAAATTTACCCATAGTTATACTCCTTTTTTTATTTTTTATTGAAGTGCAGGATATATTTCAATCCTGCACTCTATCAACCTTTAACTTTATAAGTTTAAAGCAGGGACTTTGATGAGCAACATCTCCCAAAGATTAGGGACGTTGTATTTTTCTCCTTTTTCAAAACAGTTCACCATGTTGGCATGAGCCATTTTCCATTCAGGAGATTCAGGAAGTTCCTCGTTTTCGATGATATCAACAGAAGGGATACGGTTGAGAGTAAGGAACTCAGCCGCCTTTTTACGGTTAACTTCCCATTTATCATCATCTATCTTGTTACAAACAGCCCAACGAACATTTTCTACAACTTCAAGATTGTTGGAAGAGTAGAAGGGGAAGAAAGCGTTGTCATTGTTGTGAATCATGAGGACATAATTAAAATTGTTATTCATATTATACTTTCCTTTCTTAATGGTGTCAAGTATTTAAAAAGAAATTTTAAAAACTACTTGACAAGTGTTGTTGTTTGTGTTATATTACACTCATCAAGCAAGGTAGCCTGTAACTTTTACTTGATGAGCGTAGGTTTTAGTCCCTAATTACTTCATTAATTTCTATTATAGAGGACTCTGATTACAAAAACCTATGTAACCATATCAACATAAAGATATTTTTTCATGTGATATACTCCTTTCTGTGAGTAACTATGTAAACAGACTTTACAGGAGTCTGGTGTCTTAAGTGAGACTGGTAGTTGGTAGCTGCCAGTCTTTTCTTTTTACTTCTTGTAAACCATGTAGGTAAGAAGATAATCACGAATCTTCTCAGCGGGATGACCTTCGTGTTCTTCAATCTTATCCTGAGCAACACGAACAAACTCATCACAGCTCTTGTACTGCTTAAGATTCAACAGAAAATAGTTGAATGCTTTGGTATCTTCGCAGTGCTTGTAGCAAGCAGAAATTCCTGCTAACATGCGCTGAGTATAAACCATATCATCCTTCCAGCCAGTTCCCTGAAGAACAGCGAACACAAAACGAAGAGCGTTTTCACCATCACGCTTAACAATACGATACAGCTCTTCAACTGCATTGATGTTATTATAACGATTGATGGTGCTATTGCGATTGGTCTTAACAGTCAGACCAAATTCCTTTGTGACTTGATTGATAATCACTGCTGTGGGCTTCTTTGCACAAAGTTCAGCTTTATATCTTTCATAGCCACGAAGGTTAGTCTTACCTTCATTCTGAGTAGCAAACAAATCTGCTTCTTCTTCCAGAGTAAGATTGATAAAAACCTTACAGGTGATAGCATAAATGGGGAAACCTTTACTCTGCATATAAAGCAGAACGCTCAAAGTATGAGCCCCATCCATAAGAAACAGATGCCAAGTGTTACCAACTTTACGAATAGAAGCTGCTTTAACTTCAACTTTATTGATATTAAAGTTGTTGGTAATTTTGGCTACTTCATAGTTTTTGGGTTCACGCTGATAGTGTAAATCCACTTCAGGAAGATAAAGAGGAATGTCTCTAATAGCCCAGTTACGACCGTCTTCTCTTTTCTCAATTTCTCTTTCAACAGAGAGTTTGAGAGCATAAACAGTTTTAGACTGTTCATTGGTGATTGCCTTGGGCTTAAGTGCATCGAACAGAACTTCGCTGACGGACTTTTCGTTCTTAATGTTAGTGAGATTAATCTTCTTCATAATTCTAAATTCCTTTCATAAATCAAAAATGTTTGTAGTTATCACTTGACAAATATTATCAAGTGTGCTAAGATAAACACAAGTAGAAAGCCTACACTCTCTACTTGCGACGTAATTAATACAGATTAATTACGATTATAAATGATGAAGACTACTACTGTGGACCAATAATAGTCAACTGCTAAGATTTTCTACATAGCAAAACTCCTTTCTAATTTAATAATACATTAATTTATTGTAGGCTGAATTAATGTGTGAGTGAATAAGTTGGGCTTAAACACTCTATTGAGGGATGGAAGTTATTTTTCATCCCTCTAACAATGTTTAAACTCTTTCAACCTTGTATGGTCTGCAAGCAACAACGTCAAAATTGTTTACAAGCCAGTCAGGTTTGGTTTCTTTAGTATTGAGGAATTTACAAACAATGTTTGCAAGCACTTCACTGTTAAACACAGTTTTTTCCCCCATACTCATTGTAACTGTTACGGATTTACCGTAACGATTAACAATTTTAAACATGCCACACCTCCGTTTTGATGCCTTTGCCATTGTAATAACGACGAGCACCATAATTGACTCTGTCGCTAAAACATTCAGCACAAGGAATTAATTCCTTACGCTTTCCTTCCTTGATTTCCTTGAGGGAGAGATTAAAGCACTGCTCAATCTCACATTTCTCACACATCTTACAGGATTTACCTTTGCAGATGTTTTCGCAGAAGTTGTTCTTAACTTTGCAGAGATGCTTAATACCCCAAGAGGAATTCATCTCAGCTAAGGTCTGGTCGAGAGTGTAATTACGACCCATAACATTAATCTTTTTCATTTTACTTTGACTCCTTTCAAGTCTGTATTAAATTTGATTTTGAATTTGTCTTAAGCTATCTGGTTAGAAGCAAATGCGCTTCTTTTTACTCTTTGTGAGCATCCAACACCAGATACTTCTATTATCATCCTCAAGTGGAGTAACCTTAATGGTTACAAGCACTTCAGTGCTCAAATGTTCAAGCACATAATCGAGATTCTTAAGAGAGAAAACATATCTCTCTTTTGTATCATCTTTGGTGCTTTTTGCACACCATTTGATGATTTCTTTCAAACTTGAATCAATCAGGCAGTTCAGATTTCCATAGGTATCAAGCGCCCTACTAAGAGAAGGTGCTTCTAAATGGGTGGGATTGTTGGTGAGAGAGCGAACAGTGTTTTTCATTTTCTTAGACATGACTTTAATTCCTTTCTTTTGTCAAATTGATTGTTGATACTTACACTTGCTTGAGATATTTAAGGTTTAATTCTAACTTGGAATCCATGGTTAAACCCTTTTCCCTTTTGATTCTTCCTCTGAGATTGTTCAGAGCTTGTTTGTCACTACTTGCCATTGTGTAACCAGAATAATGACAATAATAGTCATACCATCTGGTGACAGGCCCATCGTAATAATATTTGAGCTTCATATATACACCTCCTTTCAGCTCAAATAAACTTTATGTCATTTGTTTTCAGCCTCCTTCTCACGCTTCAAAGCAGCTTCCCTTAATTCATCTTGAGAATTATAGTACTCTTCAAAGGCATCACAACCTTCCCAAGAGATTTGGGACTGAAGTTTTACAAATTCTTCCGTGGCTTGTGCCAAAGTTTCTTGCGCCTTTTCAAGAGCAGATTTCTGCAATGCAATTACAGTATCCATTGCAACATTCTTTGCCATAAGAATGGCAGTGAATTCATCTTTGAAGTAACCTTCATAATGTTGAGGCAGAATATGTGTTTTCATTTCATTAAAGGTACTCATACTGATAAACCATTCGCTCAATTCACCTGATGCCAGAAAATATACAGGATTTTCATTAGTATTATGAATATTCTGAATTTTATATACACACAGAGTATTCATTGTAGTAGGTTGACGATATGTTAAGATATATTCGTATCCATCCAAAGTAATATTTTTCATTTCTTTTTTCCTTTCTGCTCTTTTGAGCTTGACAAATGTTTGTTTGTGTGTTATACTTGCTATTGTAATAAGAAAAGTGGTTGACCAATCCACTCTTCTTATTAAATTGATTAGTCTAAGTCCAACTTAGATATATCTATCTGGAAGAATTCAATCAGCTATTCAACACTTAGGTGTTACATATACCAATTAAACTCAAATTCAGAAGTGATATACTACTTCAGAATAGAACCAATCTTTGCTTTATTACTAAGACTATCCTACATGAATTCCTCCTTTCTTTTAACTCGTTAGCTTGTGACTAACTTGTTATTCGTTATCTTATTGGTCAGATAAGATAGAGAGCTTATTGAGACTAAGCACTCTATGAAGGGTAGGAGCATATGTTCCTACCCTTTAACAATGCTTAGAGAGAATATAACTTCTTTATGGAACGTACTTCCATAATGAAGGTTTCAAAATCTTCCTTGGAAGTAATTGTCATCTCTCTTTCTCTTATAGGTTTGCTCGTTGAGCCAAGCTTTCTCAAAGTGTACTTACAATACAGCTTTGTGTAGTAAGTTGTATTGTTTTCTATTACCTCCTTATCAGGGGAAACGTATATGTGAAGCCAATACTCCAAATGTTTTCCCCAATGTGATTGAGAGAAAATTTTAGTGTTCTTTTCCCAAGGCTTTGCTATACCGACTAACATATAGCCGATATCATGAATGGTTAATTTCATGTTTTTTGCTTCCTTTCTATAAAAGTCTTGACAAGCATAACTTTATATGCTATACTTGTTGTTAGAATAAGAGAAGTGCCTACACACCTCTCTTATTAATGAGCTTTTATTTTTCTTAGAAGTTATAGTTCTTTAAAATTACAACTACAACGACGCTTAAAGAATAATCGACTGAAATAATCTTCTTCATTGTTTTACCTCCTTAAGAAGATAAAAGCAAACAAGGATGTAGGTCCTTATTCACTACAGAGGAGAGATAGGGGGATATCTCTCCTTCTGTTATATTGAGTAGTTTAACGACTTGCTCAGGTCGATGGGTTAGTTCTGATAATCGTCACTTACCAGAACCCATTCTTCTCCATTACCATCAATGAGATGAATTGTTGTTCCATCTTCACTGATAGTTACATTCTGAAGATTACTAAACCAATCCTCAGTTGTCGTATAACTATCCTCAATACCAGCATCGTAACCAGCATTATATGCGCCAGTTACGTCTTCATTAGTGAAGACCTCTGCTGGTGTGCTCTTACTGTAATCAATGTTACAGATAAGAATAACAACAGAGATAGCAAGGATAGCCATGATAATAAACATGGCGCGAGGGTTCATGTTCTTCTTATGAGCGATTGCTTCGATGTTGATGATAACACCGTATACAATCATGACGATTGCGAGAGAGATAGCAACCATAACGACAGAATTCATATTGATATACATACTTCATTTCCTTTCTGGTTTTTACGTCTTTTCCTTGACAAACGATTTGTTTTATGTTATTATAATGGTGAGAAGGTTGCCTACACAACCCTCTTTGATGTACAATTATCTTAGAAGTTGTGGTTCTTCAAGATAATCATATAGAGGAGAGAAGCTACTAACTCCTCTCCTCTTGGTGCCATTATGCTCAGAAGTTATAATTCTTCAGTATCGCAACTGTTACAACATTAAGAGCATAATTTACGGAAATTATTTTCTACATGGTAATTTCCTCCTTTCCGAGTGCGATTTGGATTACTAAGCACTCTATTAAGCCCAGTATCTTTTTCTTTTGATAGAATTGATACTGGGCTTTAACAATGCTTAGATTGAGACTTGTTTAAAGGTACAAATCTTTTAGAAAACCTGTTGACAAATATAACTTTATATGTTATACTGTCATTGTAGTAAGAAAGATGCCTATACACCTTTCTTACTGGTGATGTGTATAAATTATTAACTTATACGTTGTGATGCTTTATTACTAAAACAACAATCACGCAAAGAAAATAATTTACTTTAATAATCGTCTTCATTATTTTACCTCCTGAAGATTGATAGAAGTACTTATCAATATAGGTTAATAAGCACTACAAAATAAAGAGACACTTGTTCGGAAGTGTCTCTTTACTTTTGTTTGGAGAAAGGCTATTTGTTTATACTCGTTAACCTTCCAGAACGAGTCAAAGAGTTAGATGTGGCGAATATACCACATGAAACCCTTCTTTCCTCCTGTACATCTGTAGATGATGTACATAGAGGTGATGCTGATAACACCAGCGATAGCAATGATGCTATTAATGATGCTACCGAGGATGATAGCCTCCATCATGTTCTTTTACCTCCTTTCATGATGGATTGCTGACTTTGGTTCCCCATCATCAGTGCCGTAGTAACCAGCTACGACAGACAAGAGAGACCAATAATCTCTCTTGTTTCGGGATTGGGAGGGCAATTTATTCTTTAACAGGAATAAGACCCTCGTTGATGGTGTAATAGGCGTACTCCTTATCACCATCTTCATCAATATTGATGAGATAGCGAACGCGAGTAACAACATCACCATTCGCCCACACACGGAATTCTTCAACGGAAGAGTAATCGTCTTCCGTGCAGATTTCTACGTCAACATAACCCTTGCGAGTAACGCTGCTGCTGATGCGAGTGGTGATTTCATCCACAGAATAGCCACCAATCGCCTCATCAGCGAAAGTGATGTCCATATTGTTGAGGATGTTGGCGATAACGCCAAAAATGTTAAGAACGAGACGGTTTTCCATGATTTGTTCCTTTCTGGTTTTTACGTCTTATAACCTGACGAAATGTTTGATGTTTATTAATTTCTTAGCCATTGGAAATATGACTAAGAAATTAATTTTTGAATGTTTACGTAAATTAATTCTTAACTCTTCAGGATGAGAAGAAGCAAGGATTGATTTACGCTGGGGATTGACTATTCATTCGAATGAGAACAAACAGTCAATGAGTAAACCGAATGTACAAATGAATACACCCGAATTTACATTTACCTCTTAAAAAAGATTTAAGAAGTACATAAAATCAGATAAAAGTAGAGGTAGTTGAAAAAATTTAAGCTGCAAAA
>UMAM01048830.1_pt1 | contig 35330 bp, 36 predicted proteins | sample 1963711 | NCBI WGS metagenome assembly UMAM01 (sample SAMEA4835916, study PRJEB28245) | human gut metagenome | biome: gut microbiome; material: fecal sample | place: Denmark | collected 2008
CGCTGTCAGGCGCGCTTGCGGCTTCGGGGGCGGCTTCCGGAGATGTAGTCTTTGCGGTTTCAAGCGCGGCTTCGGGCTGCGTAAGCGTTGCAGCTTCGGCGCCGTCCAAAATTTTCCGGCTTTCTTCGGCGGCAGGCTCTGCCGTCTTTCCCTCGAAGAGCCGCTCTACCCATTGGCATATCCCAGCTTCGGTTTTTAGCGTGTCCCATTCGGGAAGATTTCCGGGATTCATCGCTTCGGCATCATTTTCCGCCTGCTTCCAGATGTTCTTTTTAGGCTTGTTTTGCTGCCTGTTTTGCTGCTGTTGCTGGTTTTGCTGCCTGTTCTGCTGCTGGCGGTTCTGTTGCGGAATATTGCGGTTTTGCCGCTGCTGGTTTTGCTGCCTGTTTTGCTGCTGGCGGTTTTGCTGCCTGTTTTGCTGATAATTGCCGCGGAAATTGTCCGGGCGCGCGTTTTGCTTCCAATTCTTGCGGTTGTTGCGCCTGTCTTGGCGCGCGGCTTCAGCGTCCGCAAACGACTCGTACGAAGGGTCGGACAATATGGCTTCCGATTCGTCGGGTTCGGAACTTCCCGCAGTATCGGGCTCGGAACTTCCCTCGGTGTCGGGAACATTGCGGTATGCGTCCGGGTCGAGGTCTTCGTCGCTCGTCGAAAAATATTGCGGAATTTCATCGTCCACAGCGTCATCGCGCGACGATTTGGAGTATGCAAAATCGTCTCCGCTATCGGATCCCGTAAAAATTTCGTTGTCGGGGGAGTATGAGTCTTCCGCTTCCACATGCACGTCGCGCCATTGCGGCCCGGAGGACAATGTCGCATTGTTGTCGGCGGCATTGGAGGAAGGTGTTTCAACATTTCCGGCTTCCGGAACGCTTTCGGCCGGCGGATTTTCGGACTGCGCGCCCATACCGGAAACTTCCTCTTCGGAGACCTTGGCTTTTTTTGGGCGCCCCCTCTTTTTCGCGACTTTTGGAGCTGTTTGAGAATCTGACGATTCTGCTGTTTGATTTTTTGGTTTGCGGCCCCTTTTCTTCTTTTCGGGCAATCCGCTTTCAGGCGCGGAGGGCGTAATTAGTGTGTCTTCGTCCATTGGGTTTTCAAATTATTTAATGTAAGCGCGGCTTGCTTGTACAGAAAATCAAAATCGCCTTCGTTAAACAAAGCAACCGTCGCCAAACGTACTTTTTGGGAGAGCGGCAGTTGATAGGCGTCGCGCGCGTCGATATCATGCTCGGACATTCCCCTTTTTAAGAGGCGTTCGCGGCGCGCCGTCTCGCTACAGAAAACAGTAATGCAGATATCAAAATATTTTTCAAGCCCTTTTTCAAACAACAGCGGCATTTCGACAACCAGCGCCGAAAATTTTCCATCGCAAGAGGCCTGTATTTCCCTCAGCCTTTCAAGCCACATGGCATTGATTGCCGGGTGCAGGGCGTTTTCGAGCGCGGCGAGCTTCTCCTTGTCGGAAAATGCGATTCTTGCGATTTCCGCGCGGTTTGGGTTTGCGTTAGGCGGAAATGCCTTTTCCCCAAAAATTTTAGACAGGGAGTCTCTAACGCTCATGTTTTCAGCAAGCGCAATATGGGCGAGCTTGTCGGCGTCGAGCACTTCAACGCCAAGTTTCCGGAATGCGTCGGCGGCGGCGCTCTTCCCGCACCCCATGCCGCCGGTGAGGCCAATTTTTAGGGTTTTCATAAAAACGCGGCGCGTTTAATGGCTTTTTTGGGATTTGAGAAAATCGCGGGTCTGTCGGCGCAATTTTTTTAATTTAGGCTCGATTTTAAAAAGTTGGCGCGGAGTGAGCCTGTCTACAAAACAGACGCCGTCAAGGTGGTCGTTTTCATGCTGGACGCACCTCGCGAAAAGCCCCGAGCATACGAGTACGTGTTTTGCCCCGTCGGTGTCTTGGTAGGTCAGCATCACTTCTGCGCTGCGCTCTACTTCCGCAAAAATCCCAGGAAATGACAGGCACCCTTCTTCGGCTATTTCGACATAGTCGCCTATTTCCTCGACTTCCGGATTTACCGCTATGAGGGGCATTGCTATGTCAAGAGGCAGCGATTTCCCGTCGATTGTAAATTCGCACGGCACGGAATCGTCGCTCCTCCTTCGCATGTCGATTGCAAAGACCCGTTTTGAGGAGTCGATTTGCGGCGCGGCGAGCCCGAGCCCGTTCTCCTCATATAGAGTGTCGACAAGGTCGCTTGCGAGCTCTTTCAGGGATTCGTCGAATACTTCTACTTCGGCGGCTTTCTTTTTTAGGACGGGTTCGCCGAATTTTGTGAGTCTGCGGGTCATGGGGGTTATTCTTGTTTGCTTTCGCGGGGAATTTTATTGTTTGTGCGGACTATCAATACGGGCTCTTTCGTCTTTATCCAGACTTTATGTTCTTTAAAAATTTTCGCCGAGCCGAATTCGCATGCTTCGGCAATTGTTTTTAGCGGCATACGCCTGCCTTTGGGTGTCAGGTTGTAGTCGTACGAGCCCAAGTGTATGCGTTCGAGGGCGCTGGCCGGGTTTTCGTCTTCCGGAATTTGCACGACCCAGCCTGTGTAGTCGGCGTCGGTGAATTTCCCGTACGGGTCGCTCACGACGACTACATATTGTTTTTTTACCTGAGGTTCTTTTTCTTTTTCCGCCTCTTGGGCTTTTGATTCAAAAGTGATGTCCTCGATAATTTGAGCTATTTTTTTCGCGTCGAGCTCCGAGCGTTGGAGTACGACCTTAACGAGTTCAAGATCAATTTTAGCCATAATCAGATAAAACGATACTGATATGCCTTGGCGTGTCAAAGGGAAATTTTTATGGATAGGTGAGATGGGCGGATTTGGGAAAATTTCTTTTATCGCTTTGTTTTATTTGTATGTAAATTGTGGCGGGCGCGGGATTTGGTGCGCACGGAGGCGCGGATTATGTGCCTTCGTTGAGGCGGCTTGCGCCGCTTGTGGGAATTTCGCTTGCCTGCGCTGTGGATATTTCAACCGATAACTTTGCCTTCATAAGGGATAGGCATTCCTGCGAAGGCACGCGGCGCGAATAAGTATGTCTATCGTCAAATTTTAAATAAAAAATAAAATTGATGAATTTTTATAAAAGAATCTGCATCTTAAAAATAATAAAATTGTCCGATCTTTAAACTGTTTCTATTTTTTTCTTAAATAAAAAACTTGAATAAACGGAAAGTTTGTTCTCAAATCTGCACAAATGCGCTATTTAGCCACAATGTTGGTTGCTGTATGCTTCTTCCTAAATTCCTTGGTGGGAATAGTGGGAACAGTTGTTGTTTGCATACATAAAGACATTGTGCATATAAGCGCCGCTCCAAACCATTGCTGCTCTTTTTACGGAAATATTCACAGCGGTAATTCTATCGGGCAAGATGCCCGCTGCTCTGCGCCGTCGGATTGCTTTGATTTACTCGTTGGCGACGGCAATTCTGTAAAGTTGGCTTCCGAAAGAATGAAACTGCCACAGACGACAATTTTTGCACTCTCTGTTCCTCCGCAACCCGAACCTTCAACTCCGGCGCACGGATTTATATCAACGGATTTTACAAAACGCTTTTTTCGGGCGCATTTTACTTCTCGAACGCGAACGCCGATGCCGCTTATAATTTGAGAAAGTGACGTTTAATTCCGCGCAGGAGTTGCGCGGGTTTAACTGTCAACTTTCTAATTATAAATGGTATGAAAAAAATTTTAATTATTGCGGCAATATGCCTACAATTCCTCGCTTTGGCGGGCGAGCAAAAGAAGCCGGCGCTCGGGTTGTCCAGAAAATCCGCAGTGGAGCTCGCTCTGCGCAACAACCAGGACTTGAAGGCTGTAAAGGAAGGAATTAACGCGGCAAGGGGCAGGGCGAGCCAGTCCGGCAGGCTTGACAACCCGGTGCTCGGCGCGGAATATGGCAACGATGTACTCTTCTCGGACGAGGGCGAATATTCGGTAAAGGCGTCGATATCGCAAAAATTTCCGCTGTTCGGGCGCCTTGCCAAGGAGAGGGACGTCGGCAACATAGACATAAAACTTGCTTCCCTCGAATACGAAGACGCTTGCAGAAAGCTGTCGCTCGACGTTGAAAACGCCTATCTTGACGCCCTTGAAAAAAAGGCTGTTTCAGACGCCCGGTGCGCCCTCTTAAAGGCGACCCAAGAGCTCGCGAAAGAACTGAAAGCGGCCTCCGAGAAAGCCGAAGTTTCCGCGCTTGAAGTTAGGCGCGCTGAAAGCGAATCTTCAAAGTTGCAAATCGAGATTATGCGCGACGAAGTGGACTTTGCCGCCGCATTGTCGCGCTTGAAGGTCTTGATTGGCGTATCCCCCGACGTCGATATAAACCTTGCCGAGAAACTCGCGGAAATTCCCATTCCGACTGAAAAATTTTCGCGCCAGACATTGGAGTCTCGCCCAGATTGGCAGATGTATTCGATAGCCGAAGAGAGCGCCAATGCGAGAATCGCCCTTCTAAAAGCCGGAAGGTTTGAGGACGTAGAAGTGGAGGTGTTTTTCGAGACGTCCGAATCCGTGGACGAGCCTGTCGGGAAATCGCGCGAGAAGATATTGGGGCTGAGCTTTTCGGTTCCGTTGCCTTTCAAATCTTACGACGGCGGAATTGAGGAGCAACTCTCGCTCAGAAAGCAGGCGCAGGCGCGCTCGGCCGCAAAGGAGAATCAAATAATGGCGGAAATTTCCCTGTATAGGCTTCGCGCAAACAAATATGCCCAAATTCTAAAAAAACATAGGGTGGAAGTGGAGGAAGTCTCCGGGGAAATATACGGCGAATACTTAACCGCCAGGCGCGAGGCGCGCGCCGGCATAGCCGATGTATTCGGCGCATGGCAGACACATTTGCAGATGAAACTTACCGGAGTTTCGATTCTCGCAGAGCAAGCGAGAAATTCAATAGCTTTAAAATACGCATTGGCGTTGGAGGATAAAAATGAAAAATAAGACTTTTATTTATATTTTGTTTAGTGTTGCGTTGGCTTTGCAGGCAGAGGCACAGCACGAGAATTGCGACCACGGCGACGCGCCCGACGCGTCGGCGAATTACGGGATTTCAAATTTTGTCCGCGTTGACAAAATGTCGATGGAGGCAATAAACCTAAAAACTGCGGCGGCAGAGCCGAGAAAAATCGACGATATTGTGGCCGCCATTGGCAAAATCGAAAATATTCCCTCCAAAGTTTCCGCCGTTTCCGCGCGCATAGCTGGAAGAATTGCGGAGCTTTATATAACGCCCGATTCGTACGTAAAAAAAGGCCAGCCTATTTGCAAAATAGAGAGCCTGTTGCCTGGCAATCCCCCGCCGTCGGTCGTGATAAAATCGCTCCAGAGTGGAATTGTTGAGGTTTTAAACGCTTTTGAAGGCAGCCCGGTGGAGCCAAACGCGGAAATAGCGCGGATTGCGGATACGTCGTCGCTTTACGCAGTCGCGAACGTGTTTGAAAACGATATCGGAAAACTTAGGCTCGGATTGGGCGCGCGCGTCAGGCTCGAAGCTTTTGGGGATAAAATATTCCGGGCAAAGCTCGTAAAATTCGGCTCAAAGCTCTCTCCCGGCACCAGCACGCTGCCGGTATATTTCCTGATTGAAAATCCCGGCGGAGAAATCAAGAGCGGAATGCGCGGAATTGTTTATATATCGGCGGGCGAAGGCAAACCGGTGGTGTCAGTCCCCAAGACCGCAATCATAGGCGGCGAGGGTCAGAAATTTGTGTATGTTGAAAATTGCGGTGAAGACGGGATATTTGAAAAACGGCAGGTAATAGTCGGCCGTAGTGACGATTTGAATGCGGAAATCCTGCACGGTTTGAAGGCGGGAGAGACTGTCGCGACGAGCGGCGTTTACCAGCTGCAATTTATGCCCTCCGCGGATATTGTTGCGGAGGGGCAGGCGTCCGCCGCAGATATTGTTGCGGAGGGGCATGCGTCCGCCGCGTCTGAAAATACTACCGGAGGCGCGGCGGCGGGGGTGCCGCTTTTTGAAAGATTGGAAAAGTCGGGGTATTTTGGTTACCTGCTATGGGCTGTTTTGGGCGGCTCTATTTTGCTAAACATAATTTTTGCCGCGGCATACGCGCGTAAATCAAAAAAATAAGCATCGCCATGAAAATATTTTCCGCAATAATAAGTTATTCGCTGGCAAACAGGTTCTTGGTTATTGTTACGGCGGCGATAGTGGCGTGCTACGGCGTATATTGCTCAATGAAGCTGCCCGTCGATATCCTTCCAGACCTTGACAAGACAATAGCGACAATCGTAACCGAGGCGCCCGGAATGGCGCCCGAAGAAATAGAGACGCTCATAAGCGTACCCCTTGAAACGGCTCTCAGCGGCCTAAGCGGGGTCACGCGGGTGCGCGCGGCAAACACTCCGTCGCTGTGCATGATAAACTTGGAATTCGATTGGAATACCGATCCATACAAGGTGCGCCAGCTGATTCAGGAGAGGCTCCAATCTGTTTCTTCGACGCTGCCGGACGGGGTGCGCCCTCTCATAGCGCCGATCTCGTCCGTGATGGGAGAGATTATGATATTGGGGCTTTCAACCGACAATCCTGAAGTCTCTCCGATAGACTTGCGCACAATGGCGGACTACACAATCGCGCGCCGCCTGACAAATATTCCTGGCGTTTCGCAAGTGCTTTCAACAGGCGGAGGCCTGAAGCAGTACAGGGTTGTTCCCGACTCCGCGAAAATGGCGTCTTACGGAATTACGCTTGAAGAACTCGAAAAGGCTGTGTCGAAGGCGCAGTCTAACACGGGCGGCGGCATAATAAACCGCGGGGGCGTTGAAGTGAGCGTGCGCAACGTCGGCAGGAGCGCGTCGGTTGAGGATATTAAAAACTCGGTGGTCAAGAGCGGCGTCGACGGCAACATACTCGTAGGAGACGTTGCGGACGTGCGCATAGACAAGGCGCAGCTGCGCGGAGACGCCGCAATAGACGGCAAGCCGGGCATTATGATAACAGTCTCAAAACAGCCCGGCGTTGACACGCTAAAACTTACAAAGGCGCTAGAAGCCGCAGTTGATGAGATACAAAAAAGCCTTCCCGAAAAGACGGAAATTCGCGTAATTTACCGTCAGGACCAATTCATAAAGACGGCTGTCGACAACGTAAATGACGCAATTATAGACGGCGCAATAATGGTGTTTGTGATTTTGTTTATATTCCTATTCAACGTCCGCACGACTTTCATAACGATAACCGCAATACCGCTGTCGCTCGCAATCTCGATAATATATTTTAAACTTACAGGATCGTCCATAAATACGATGACTCTAGGCGGGCTTGCAGTGGCGATAGGCATGCTGGTTGACGATGCCATAGTGGATGTGGAAAACGTGTACAGAAGGCTGAGAGAAAATGGTGACCCGTCGAAAAAGAAGCTCTCGCTAAAAATAATATTGGACGCGTGCGTGGAAATCAGGGCGTCGATATTTTACGCGACTGTTTTGATTATGATAGTTTTTATCCCGACATTCGGACTTGGAGGTATAGAGGGGAAAATGTTTAGGCCGCTAGCGGAGGCCGTGATAGTTTCGATGGCGGCATCGTTTCTCGTGGCGCTTACGGTGGTGCCCGCGTTATGCTCAATAATGCTTGGTAAGACAGGTAAAACACGCCGTGAGCCGCTTATATCGCGGACGATTAAGCGCATTATATCGAAAATCGCGATAGAGCCCTCAATAAAGTTCCCTCATGCGGCGCTCGCGCTCGCGGTGGCGGTTTCCGCATTCGCATTCGCGTTTTTCCCGATAATGGGCAGGGACTTTATCCCGGCGCTCAACGAGGGAAGCTCGCTTCTGATATTGCAGCTGTCCCCCGAAAGTTCGATAGACCGCTCAAAGGAAATCGGTGCGATAGTCCAAAAAATACTTTCAAAAAATCCGGAAATAAAAAGGAGCGGCATGAAAATCGGAAGGGCGGAGAAGGACGACCACGCCGAGCCTGTAAACATAGTGAAATTTAACATTGAATTTGATACGTCCAAAAGGCCGCAGTCGGAAATAATAAAGGACTTGCGAAAGCAGCTCGACCGCGTAGCCGGAATAACGTATTCAATAGGGCAGCCGATGGCGCACAGAATCGATTACATGCTCAGCGGAACGCAGTCGCAGATAGCGGTGAAAATATTCGGCGGCGACCTTTCAGTGCTCAGGCGCAAGGCCTCGGAGCTCGCAGATAAAATTGGCGGGCTTGCCGGCGCGCGGGACGTGAGCGTCGAAAGGCAGGCGCAGACGTCGCAGATAAAAATCGAAGTCGATAGGCAAAAGGCGCGGCTCTACGGTGTGCGTGTAGGCGAGATAAACGATATCCTCCAAAAAGTTCTCGGAGGCGAAGTACTCGCGCAGGTTGTCGACGGCGAAGCGGTTTTCGATGTATTTTTGAGAATGGACGAAGATTTTATCGCGTCGAAAAAGAATATAGAGGGGCTTTTGATAGAAAATATATCCGGAGAGAAATATCCTTTATCGTCCTTTGCGAGGGTTGAGGATTCCACCGGCGCAAACCACATAAATAGGGAAGGGCTAAAACGCAGGGTGGTAGTTGGCTTAAATACGAGCGACGGAGATTCCGTGCGCTTGGCCGGGGAAATAAGAAAGATAATAGACGAATCCTTGGACCTTCCGCACGGATATTACGCGAATATAGAGGGCCAGTTCCAGAACCGCATAGACGCGGGAAGGCGCATAGGTTTGCTGTTTATATTTGCGATGCTTGCAATATACGCGATATTATATACGCACTTTAAAAGCTCCGCATTGGTGCTACAGATAATGCTTGGTATCCCGACAGCCTTCGCAGGCGGGATTTTTGCGACGTGGTACTTTATAGGGACAATGTCGGTAGCTTCGCTAATAGGCATGATAGCCCTGTCGGGGATTGCCGCGCGCAATACGATAATGATGGTCTCGCATTATATGCACTTGATGGAGTTTGAGGGCGAAAATTTTGGCGATAATATGATAGAGCGCGGAACAGTTGAAAGGATAAATCCGATTCTAATGACGGCGCTTACGGCGGCATTTGCGCTTCTGCCATTGATGTTCAACCCCGAAAGCCCCGGCAAGGAGCTGCTGTATCCGGTGTCGGTGATGATAGTTGGAGGGTTGGTGTCATCTACGATATTGAGCGTGATAGTAACTCCCGCGGCGTTTAAACTTTTTGGGTTTAATCCAAATAGCGGGACCGCAGCATGAAGCGCAAATTGCCCATAAAAAAGAAAGCGATTATTTAAAACAGTAGTTAGCGAAAGCTAAAATCCATAATAAGTTGCACTATGCATTATCATAGTTGCAACTTTTTTTACTTTTATGGCGCTTATTGTGTTTGTTAATTGCATATGTGGCATATAGTAAGTAATTGACAAAGGTATATATTTAACATATTCAACAACGCGGAAATGAGAATATTATTAATAATATTTATATTTTTTTATGCTTCTTTTGCAAAAGAGAATAATGACATAGACATGCTTGTTGCAAATTTCTGTAAAACTACAGATAAATACGATACCTTGGAGGCATATCATAAACATATAAAACTTAGTCCAGAACAGGAAATTGAGTTCGCGATAACTTCGCTTGACAGGCTGTTGGATAACCCTCAAAAGTTGAGTTTAGGCTATCAATTTAAAATGTCAAAAATACATGTATTTTTGGATAGTGTAGATTCCGATAAAATTCCATTAAAATGTGTACCTACTCTATTTAGAGTATTGAGAATAGGTTCAGTGATGTTAACGGGAGACGTAATAATAATAGATTTACTTGATCGCATTGTTGGGAACAACCCCGGTTATACGATGCAATATCTTGCGGAAAATAATTTCAATGATACGGAAAGATTAGCTCTTATAAAGCAATGGGAAGAAATTTTTGAACTTAATAAGGAAAATATACTAAAAAAGCGATATTATAAAAGAAAATATTACAGGAAGAAAGTTGCCAATTAGTGGTAATATATAATGGGAAAGTAAAAAAATGTTATCAAGCAAGCAAACAAACTAATGCCGAAAGCCCGCCCATATTAAAGCTAGAAATTCCCTTTCAATGGAAGGATATTTATATAATAAGTCTTTATCATACTAAGTGATAAAAATTTTGTACTTTTTTTTAGTTATTAAAAAATCTAAAATATTAAGTTATTTCAATTTTTGGATCTGAAATAAAATATATTGATTAGTTTTCAATTATTTGTTAGCAATTAACTGTAAAATGAAAACTACCATGAAGTGCTTGCGAAAAATTATAATTGGATTTATTGCATATTCATGCATGATTTTTTCAGTGTGCGGCGCAAGCGGCAATAATGTAGAAGATGCCGTTAAATTGGAAAAGTTTGGAATATCTGAAAAATCGATAAACGATTTTTTTTCAACCGGTTTGTATAAGGGGCTTTTAGATGAAGGTAACCCTATATTGGTCTTAGCTATGATGTCAAAGACTATACCTAAGCCGGATATTAATTTGGGTTTTTTCTACAAACTAACAGAGAGTAAGAAAATAGACCTTGGCATAAATATTGTAAATCCGCCTTTTGTTTTCGGGTTTATAGGAATGTATGAAAACGCAAAATTAAAACTTGATACTACAATCGAATTGGGATCTGAAGAATTTAAAATTGCTACGGATACAGTCTATAATCTCCCAACTGAAGTAAAGGATGGGTTCACATTGATTAGATATTTTGAAATTACTAAAAATAAAGATAACACTTACAATGAGCCATACTTAGCATTTATATATAAGAAAAAGATTGATAAATACTAACTTATAAATAAACAACAAAAGGCTTTGGAGTAAATCAATAGTTTTAAGTGGGTTTCAATGCTTGTTTATAGATAATAAGTGTGCGATTTAGGGATAGAAAACGCGCCAAAGAATAAAAAATTCATAGAGAATTTAATTATAGATTGGGTAAAAGTTCTGGTAGTGAAAGGTGATTGCATGAAAAAAACGTTATTTGTTATACTTTCATTTGTATATTTTGCACTTGCGTGTTATTCGTCTGAGAATGCGGCACCGATACCAAAACTAAATCAAAACGAAACTAAGGCTCTTAATCTTGCAATAGAACTAATTGAAAAATTATCTGCCAATACGCCCTTTTCAAGAGAAGAAGGGAAAAAGTTCTTTGGAGATACCGGAAATTTTTATGGGCACACGCTATCTTTTTACAGCATGAACGGCCTAGTTGATATAAAAACCGAGAGTAAAGACGGCCCAGCTGAGGTTGTTATAAAAAAAGATCTTCCGTCATTGTCGTTTTTTGAAGAAATATTGCGAATATACAGAAATATTTTTATAGATGAAGATTCTAAGCCTCTCTTTTCCGTAGAAAATAAGTATTACGTAAATGAAAGCAATACAATTACATATTTCGGGGAAGAAATGGTTTCAATTTTGATAAGGCCCAATCTAAATAAATCAACTCAGATTTCTTTATTATATTCAGTTAAACACGGATATTTTTTAGAAAGTATTTCCGTGAATGATATTCCGCTGTTTGTTTACTTGAAACTCGCAAATGCAGATAGCCCTAACAAAATCTCTGAAGGATTTTTAAATTTAATGAAAACATATATACTCTCTAAATAAATGTACAATAAATGCTACCATGGCACAGCGGTATTTGGCGAAGGGAGCATTCCAAAAGACCGTTCCGCGCGTTTTACCGGTAAGCCCTACGACGAAGACTTGCAGGCGTATGTATTCCCGTACCGTAATTACGACGAGAAATCCGCCCGTTGGCGTTCTGCCGATCCCGCAGGTTATCCCGACGGACTGAATCAACATTTTTATGCAGCCGTACCTACACTTGAAATAGATACCATGGGGTTGGAAATAATTATTTACGGGGATATTACTATAACACCATCCGACGGGAGCATGTATACTATTGAAAATCAACCAACATCCTTTAATGCTAGTTTGAAAATTAAATTTACCGGAGAGGATAAAATTTTAGCTAAGAACGGAAAATTTGGTTTCGGATTGACTTTAGATTCCATAAATATCGTATCCGCAAATCCCCGAATCATAACCGAAGAAACAACATTTTTAGATGCAGCAATAAATATTGCGTACGAAGGAAATCGTGCGCTTGATATTGGGGATCATATTCTTAGCGCTTTTATTGAAAATCGAATTACAGGCGGTAAGAGCGATCTTATAACATCAAAATTTTCAATAGAAAAATGAAAATCTTATATACAATCCTTTCTTCTGCTTTGCTTTGCGCGTGCGTTTCAGACATAGAAACACACTCAAAACAAACTGCAACCGTACCCGATACCGAAAAAACGCTATCCCTTTACGACATTTACGATGCATTCATGGGAGAAGTGGAAAGTAAGCAGTTTACAAAAACAAATGCGGAAGAAAAGCGCATAGTTGTAGGAAATTATAAAGGCGGGAAGATTCAGCAAATGTTGGTTTCCGACTTTATTTCATCTCCAATATCAATGTATACGGGAAATAACAATGTAATAACAATTTCCAAAATGACAAAAGGAGAAAAAACATTTTTAACCCTTACAAGATTAAACAACTATAACATAGATGCCTTAGGGAGTCTTTTTGTTGACGACCTTAAAGGTTTCAAAACATCAGAATTGTTGTGCACTTCTAAATGCCCAGACGGAACAACTATTTTTATGGCTGTCGTATTGTCTTCCGATGTAAAAAAATTCGGAGAACAAAAAATAAAAGAGCAAATTAAATAAATATTTTCAAAACCACAAGAGAGACGGTAGATGCCGTCTCTCTTTTTTTGCAATATATAATCACCTAATCCTCTATGAAAAGAATCCCCGTCTATTCCCAAATATTCTTTCCCTTTAACGTGCCGTTGGAATCCCACACATATTCCACGCCACCGAGCAGTTTGTTTTTGGCGTCGAACGTCTGGATTGTTTTCAGCCGGAAATTGTCGTCGTAGGTATAGGTGGATTTGTTGCCGTTGGGGAAGATTTTGCACGCCGGCATTTGGCTTTTCTTGTCGTATAGATAGCGAATTTTACCGACGCCGTCTATTTTCGCCTCCACGGGTCTGTCGAGTGCATCGTATTTGTAGACGGCAACACTTCTTGTTTCCTCTTTCTTGTCCGCATTCTGGTAGGCATTCAGAATCTTTTTGCGTTTGCCTGTGCTTGTGTATTCCATAACGGAAACGCTTTGCGAACCGTCTGGATAGGTCAGGGATTTGCGGATTTGCCGCCCCAGAGCGTCGTATTTAAACTCCAATTTTGTCTCCGCGGAATTTATCGAAGCAATCCTGCCGTAGTCGTCGTAGGCGATGTCCGTGATTTGGTTTTTAGCGTATTTGCGCCCCACAACCCTGTCGAACTTGTCGTACGAAATCGAAATCGTCTGCTCCTGAGTCTTCTTTTCGGTAAGGTTGCCGAACTTGTCGTATTTGTTTTCGATTGTCTGTCCGATGTGGTTTTCGTGGAAAACCATATCGCCGCGGGCGTCGTATTCGAATTTGACGTCGCTGCCGTCGGGCGCGACCCACCCCGTGAGTTCGCCGACGGGATTGTATTTGTACTGAATCGTGTCTTTGAGCGGATTTACCTCTTCAAGCAGTTTTCCGTCAAGCGAATAGGTCTTTTGCGATTGGGCGTTTTTGCTGTTTATTACCGACACATATTCCTTTTCGTCCCTGATTTCGCATTCGACTGTATATTATGCTCATTCAAATTGTAGTGTAAATTTATCTTATTTCATCTTTATTATTTCAAGTAATCTGTAAATTACTTGTTAAATTTCCGAGTTAGACTATAAACTTTACAAAAGTTTAATCTAGAGGGTGAGAGTAAATGACATTAAAATAATGTTATTATTGACACCTTTAAATAAGTATCTATGATAAGCCGTGTTCAAATGAGGCACGCCATGAAAACATCTGTATCAAGTGTAATACTGTTAACACTGTTTGCGCTGTGTGCGCACGGAGGCGAGGTAGAAAGATTCATACGCGATACGCTTGCGGAGTAGCGGGCGCGAAATGCCACGGAATCAAGCGAAGTTGGTAAAATTATAGACGACGCGATAAACGACTCGAAGATGCCGGAGCTTGAGCTGCCAAAGGAGAGCGTATTTACGTCAAAAGACAAAGAGCGCGACGCAAGGTACTATAAATACGACAAAACAGGGAAGCTGATAAGCGTGGAATATGCCGCAAAGCCTGAAAAGAACGAGTATTACGCATACGACAGGCAGGGAAACATAATTGAGAAGCGGATGGGTGATAAGGTCTATAAATATACATATGACACCGGCAACCAATTAAAGGAGATGAGTTCTCCCGAAGGGAAGCGCGAATATTTTTACGACAGGGCGGGGAGGCTTGTTTCCGAGAAGCTCAACGGGGAAATAGACGTAGAATACAAATACGGATACTTGGATAAGGTAATAGAGGTAAACCGCAGGGGGAAGATAACAAAATTTGCGTACGATGGGTTTGGGATGTTGGCGCAAAAGACGTTTCACGACGGGAGCACTGAAGTGTGGGTGTGGGACGGATTGGCGTTAATCCGCCGAGGAAGCGACATATATGTGAATGAACCTCATGTATCGGGCGGAGTTCCGATACTAAGTAAAACTGACGAGGGCGTGCGCTACCACGAGCACGACTTTTTGGGAACCACTCTATGGAGTACCGACACCAAGGGAAATCTTGTAAAAGACTACCAAGACACAACAATATTTGGCGAAGGAAGCATCCAAAAAGACCGCTCCGCGCGCGTTACTGGCAAACTCTACGACGAAGAGTTGCAAATGTATGTATTTCCATATCGCAATTACGACGCCTCCACCGCCAGCTGGCGCTCCTCCGACCCCGCTGGATACCCTGATGGCATAAATAACCAATTCTATGCTTGTGTGCCGACTTATACCTTAGATATCTTAGGCTTAAAAGTATTATCTATGAACGATACTATAAATAATGCGATAAATACAATCAGAAATTCTAATTATGGAAAAGATACAAATAGTGTTTTCTATAAAATGGATAATCTTAGCTATAATGTTGAAATTAAATCGGGCGATAGAAGTATGTATAACTATGTTCGTGATAAGGTTTATGTTAGTACTGCAACAGAAGATCTTTATGCTGCGAGGGATAGTAATGGAAATTTAACAAATACAAATGGATCGCTAGAATCAAAAATAATACATGAACTTACACATAGGAGTGATTATATTAATAATCCTAATAAATACACAAATGATAGAGGGAAACCTGGTGAAATGGGAGATAGTTTGGTAGAAGATCGTGCAATTCAAGAAACGAATAAATATAGACTAGAAAAGGGAGAACTCATTAGAATATGGTATTATAATTTAGATGATTATTATGCAAGACATGAAAAATAAATTTATATTATATATAATAGTTATTTTCCTATGCAATTTTAGTGGAGAATTAAAAGCTGGAGATTATATCGACGATTTAATACAACTCGTAAATAATTCACCTAACAACTGGCATGGGAATCGTCAATTAACATTGAAGGCGTTAGAATATTATAAAAAACGCAATGATATGTACAAGAAAAGGGATAAATTTCTTTCCTTTTTAGAAGGCAATGGGAGACCTTATATCTCTATAGATTTTATTTATAATAATGGCGTTCAGTCAGATTCCTTCTTATTAACAGATAGATATCTATCTACTCCTAGTGATTTATTTAAATATCACTATAGATATAGAAAAGACATATTTAATAATCTATTAGCATATGGAGAAGAAGCTTCTAAAAAATATATTTATACTGGGGACTTTTGTGATGTTACACCTCATGCTTTCATCGTAATACGTGTTTTTAAGGATAAACAAAGGTATTATTCAATATTCATTGAGCCATCTAATATATTAATAAAAGGAGAAAATGAAGAAGTCACTTCTGAAAGTTTTAATGCTTCTTATAAATTTTGTTCATTTATTTTATATGAATATCTTATAAACAACACATCAAGATTATTAAAGAGAGTTTTTGCAAGTGATGATTTTCTTCGTTTTCAGGAGAGAATAGAGAAATATTAATTGACAGATACGTTAATAAGTGTGTAGTAAATAACTGTCGTTATTGTTGAAAATATGCATTTTTATATATAAGGTGTTTTATAATAAAAGTGTAGAAATATATCTATGGGACGGAATAGCGCTTATCCGCCGCGGAAGCGACATATATGTGAATGAGCCGCATGTATCGGGCGGAGTTCCGATACTAAGCAAAACCGACGAGGGCGTGCGCTACCACGAGCACGACTTTTTGGGAACTACGCTTTGGAGTATGGATACCAAGGGAAATCTTGTAAAAGACTACCAAGATACAACTATATTTGGCGAAGGAAGCATACAAAAAGACCTTTCCGCGCGCGTTACTGGCAAACTCTACGACGAAGAGTTGCAAATGTATGTATTTCCATATCGCAATTATGACGCCTCCACCCCCGCTGGCGATCCTCAGATATAGTGTCTGGATGAGGATGAAATAAATACTAATTTCACTGGATAATATCATTTTATGGTATTACATAGATACGTAAATAGGTGTATAGCTGGCATGCAAGTCTATATTTTGCCATACTGTTATACTTTAAATATTTTTTAGTTTAGAAATTTACGGATATTTATTTAGCTTGATTTTAATTATATAAATATTAAACTATTCATAGCTTATATGGAACGTAAATAGTATTTTATGAAATATTTTAGATATACAAAATTTCATAATTATATGAGGGTTATTCCATTATTAGTAATTTCGTTAATTTGTATTTGCATCATCTATATTAGAAATACCTTTGACGGGTTATATGGTTCGGGGTGTACTCAAAAAATAAATGACAGATACGAATTATTCATGACAGATTCAGTGCGTGGTTTTTTAATAGACAACCTTTCCGGTAAAAGTATTCCGATAGCCAATCCTTCATTTGAAGGTAATATTATTTATGGGGAATGTGAATCTGATATTAACGGAAACAAATATTTTATAGTAGATGTTTATGATAATACACCTTTGCAACTTGTAACAAAAAATAAACTTCAGAAAATATTAAGGTCACACGAATGAATTTTATAAATAACAATTTTTTAATCCGCTAAAAAATAATTTATTTTTTATAGAAAGTGCGTGGAAATTATATTAAGATGCAACAATATTAAGAGAAAATTATATTAGAGATTATTATATCGGGTATATATTGGCTATCAATCTACTATGGATTTAAATATATATAGAATAAAATGGAGATACATCATAATTCTAATAGTAATTATATTAGGTTTCATGGTGTCGTTAAATTATTACTTTCCAATAACGCATCCTTTAAAAAATAACTATATTGGAATGACTCGTACAGATGTAACAAAAACATTATTTAATAAAGATAAAAAAGTAGTAATATATTTTAACTCAAATTATAGAGAATTTTCTAAAATCGCAGATATACGAAATTGCTCAGAACTTCTGAAGTCAGATAAATGGGAAATAGATTTTTATAAGTCAAATGGTAAAATATTTTCTTATATTTTACATTTTAAAGATAACATAGTAGAATCTCAAGAAATATCCCGAAGAAGAGACGGCCCTTAATGCTATAATTTCTAATACTACAATAAAGAAATTAAATATTGGAAGAATTCTTATAGTATATATATTTCTTAATTATATAATAAAACTAAGTGATACACCTATTTTCATACCGCAATTACTACGCTTCTGGCGCTCCTTCGACTCCCACTGGATACTCTGACGGCATAAACCAGCGCTTATGGCTGTCCTACTTATGCGTTGTATCCCTTAAGATTGGAGTTTTTTATGTTGCAATTGATACAGGGTTGTGGGTATAATAAATAAAATTTCATAGGCTATTTATGGTAAAGTAAGTGCAAATGGAAAAAACGGAAGCAATATTCTGGTAGATAGAGCTTTGGTAGAATAATTATGAAAATAATATTCTTTATAATCTGCATGGCATGTAACTTGCTATTTGCATCAGACCTAAATAGATTTCATTGTTATTATAAAATTCAGAAAGATACTTCTAAAATATTTATACATGAATCTAGGCTTTTGTCAGTTATAAGATACTTGGAAACTAAAATGTCATATCAATATGAAAATACTTTAAATGATCTTATTGATAATAGTTTTCCATTTGTATTAATAGAAATCGTTTCAGATAATACATTTTTCAGAAAAAGTTATTTAATTACTCAAGAAGGAAATAATGTTTCATTGAACAATGTTCTAATTAAAAACCTACGTAAGCCTAAAATAGAATTCAATCATATTATAGAAATTGCAAAATTAGCAACTATACCAAATCGACTATTTGATGGATATATAATTTCAGGAAGAAAATCTTCCTTACTATCATCACCTGCCATATTTACATTTTTAACCGTATATGACGGGAAAAGATTATATTGTTCTATATTCTACAATCTAAAAATCTTGTCGTCTTTTTATAATTATAATAACAATAAAGAAATTAGCTCTTATATAAAGCAAGGAGAAAACATTCGTAAGATTATTGAAGAATTAGATAATATAGATTATAATATTTTATGATTCAATTTGAATCAAACAAGAAATAACCAAATGAGGCTATTAGTATTGTCTGACATAGTTAGTGGATACAGCTCATTTGGGAGTAAGGGACTCTGGGGTATAAATTGATTATATCCTTACATATTTAGATACAGTTTCTCGTTTTTCTAATAGTACAAGAAATAAAATATAAAATTTTTTCTAACTTGGCTAACTTTAAAACAACAGGGTTTCCTAAGGTTTCAATGATCTCATTGCCGATCTTGGCGGAGAATTGAAAAATATTAATTGTGCTACAAATGTAAATGATGGAAAATGTAGTAACTAATTTAAAGGTAAGGTAAAAAATGCGAATACTTTACATATTGACGATATTTACAATCTTTTCCGTTCCAATGCTTGCGCAGGGGAATAATTATTCTGAGTCCATTGAACTTTCCTCAAATTTTATAGAGAAACTCAAATCGGATATTTAACTCGCATTTAGAGATGGGAAAAGTATTTGTGCCTTATGGGAAAGATAATAGCATCTTTGAATATGTTTCTACTAATGGGACAGTTCTATCTTGATAATTATGGCAATCCGATAAAAAACTTCTTAAGCATTTACCTCTGGGAAAATTAAATATGAAATACTTTATCTACATTTTATTCTTTTTGATGCCATTCTTCTCTTTTGGTATAAGTGGTATCGAAATGAATGAGATTGTTTCTAATTTTTGCAAATCAACTGATACGCTTAAAAGACTTGATGATTACCATCCGAATGTGAAATTATCCGAAGAAGAGAAAACACAATTCACATTTTTAGCGTTAAATAAACTGCTCGATAATCCTCAATGGCCCGATTTGACCTATGGCTGGAAAATATCCCGATTAGAGGGCGTAATTGCGAATCTTGATTCTGATAGAATACCGTTAGAGTACGTACCGGTCCTATTTAAAGCTTTACGTAGCAGAACTTCCACGTTTGATGCGGATATAATTTTTATAGATGCTCTTGAAAGAGTCATAGGTAATAATCCGGGATATACAATACAGTATGTGGAAAATGGGGACTTGGATAAAGAAGAGAGATTAGGTTTGATAGCCAAGTGGGAAAATCTGTTTAAGCAAAATAAGGAATATATAGTTAAAAAACGGCAATATAAGAACAAATACTTTGGCAAAAAAGTAGCAAATTGAATTATATCGTTAGGCATGCAAGCATTGATAAAAATATGAAATACGCAAAGAAATGTTTTTTATATCTATTATTGAACTTAATATTTTCTATATTTCTACACGCGGACAGTGAAAGTCTAACAATATCAGAAGATAAAGAAGCAAAATTTGACGTTTCAGCACCTGTTAAACAACGCCTTAATTATGTCGTAAATGATATATTATTAAATACAGTAAAAGAAAATAATATAAAAGATGTACTTTTATTGGGCGTGTTTAATGAAGGCGTTGTCGCAAAAGAAACAGCTTTTATAATAACAAGCAAAAAAATATATATCTTTGAGTTATCTCCATATTCAAAGGAGAGAGATTTAAATCCACCAAAGTTATATAAGGTTACTGACGATTTGCATGTCAAAATTGATGATTTTAAACGTAACGATTTTGAGAATGAGAAAGCTCCCGCAATAAATCTATCAACTGATAATTCGGCCATTTGCTTATATATTGTAAATAAGGATCTGAATATAAAAAATACTTTAACCAGATATTCCTTTCCGAGTAAAAAAATAAAAGAAATCGTATCGGAAATTAATGAGATTAAAACCACTCAAAATCCAGTCTTGCTAAAAAATTTTAAAACAATTAGTTCTTTAAGGGCAATGGAAGAACAAAATATTTTGCAACTTGCAGAATATCTTATAAATAAGATTACCTCAGGCACACCTATTACCTTTGAGGACGAGAAAAAAATATTTGGGTTAAATGATATTTCCTCAGAGTTGCAAGAAAGATTATTAGAGAGGCTTGCAAATATACAAGAAGGAAAACCTCCTAAATTGATATACTCGCCATTATGCGAACTTATAAGGATAAATAAAACATTATTCTTAGAAAAAGAAATTAAGGAGAAAATAATTTCTATATCTCATTCTTCGTGGAAATGTTCTGGAAACCCTAAATGTGTTTCTGGGCTAAATATAGTAGTATTTGTAAAACTTATTTATGCAGATAAAGACAGTTTGTTAATAGAATTATCGTATAATCCATTCCTTAAAGCATTTTCTCCAGATTTCTACATATACAAAGGCAATGGTAGAAATTTACTATTAGAGATTGGATTCTATTGGGATAAAGAAAATCAGAAATTTTGCTTAAAAAAAGATATACTGGTAATGTTAGAAGAGCATATTAAAAATTTATACAAAAACCGTAGTAGCTCTGCGAATTGTAATTTATAGGCATAATATGGAAATATGATTAGTGATTCATAATTTTATAGTAAACAAATCTATGGGGAGAAAAAATGAAAATTTATTTTCATCTTTTTGAATCAGTACATACGACAATTATATTTTTTAACTTTTAGATTAGACCTTGAAATTTATAAGGCATATCCTATTTATTATCTAAATTCTCTTCCAGCATATTTTTAATAAGTTCTTCTTTTGTATCTTCGGTACTTGTTTTTGTTGTCTTATACGTCTTGTTATTTATTGTGTCGCGCACAATTGTTCCTGGAACGAAAGCGATTGTGTCGATAATTGGATTGTTAAATTTTATGGAGTCGGGTACAATATCGATTTTTATAACGTTATTAACATTAACCCTACCGCTTGATTTTATATTAACATCTATTTTGGTTGGTAACCTATATCCCGATTTAGTTACATAATCGCTTACTTTAATTACCCTTGAATACTCTATGTTGCCGTCAATGTCGTGTACAGAGGTTTTTATTAGACTTAGGATTTTATTTTTCTTATCAAACTTGAATGTAAAAATCGTATTTTGCCTCTTCTCAAATTCCAATGTCAGGGTATCGCCTTCTTTTTTTAAGTTCATAGGGATTTTTTGGGATAATGCTTCTCTTAGTATTTCCGAATATAATAAAGGCTTTTGGGGTAAATTCGTTGTATATATAAATTCCAAAGGGTTGGGAAATTGCCCATACGTGAGTATTTGATTTGTAAATCCACCTTCAGCTAAAACGCATTTGTCGGAAATATATAGGTTATTATTGTGCTTGACAACCTTGCCGTCCCAAAAAACCTCTCTTATATCTTTGCGTTTCTGAGAATCAATCTCTTGAATAGTTTTCAAATTATATGCGCCATTTACAAAATTATATGAAAGGCTGCCGTTAAGTTTTACAGGCTCATTAGCTTTTCCGTTAAAATTGGTGCGTGTATTTTCTACATAGTCAAATGAAATTGTAGTTGGCAAACCGGGAAAATATTCGTCTACATTAAACTCCTTTCCAGATAGGGAATATATTGATAAGCAATATAAAGATAGCGTGCTAATAAATATTTTATTCATAATAATTACTTTCTATATTTTTTATAATGATAGCATAGATTATAAGTTCCAAGATACAGCACAAAAGTTATTAAATAATTTATAGGTTTATACTTTGAGATTGTAAAGATTAAAAAAAAATAATTACTTACGCTCTTATTGGGCGTGGAATTTACTAAAACTTGTATGAATAGAATAATCATTAGGACTTCCCAAACTTCTGCTTTTGTTGGTCATGCATTCAACTATGCCGCTGCAGCGAAAAATTCATTTTTCCCCAAGTTTTACTCAAAGCCCAAAAAATTATGAGTTCCCCAATTGAAAGTTATAGATTGGCTTATGGTAGTTATAATTCTATTGACATCTACCAATCTAACATTTTATTAAATAACAATAAAGTTAATTTGATTTTCACATAAATTGCTCAAATGCTGTGAGGCAGGCATCTCCATGAATCTAATTCTAAATATATAGAAAAGAATCAGGCGGAAAGGAATAATATATGTTAAAGACAAATATATTTATGTGTTTATATCTATTTATAGTGCAGATAACATGTACAACAGAGCCTATCGAAAAGATTGGGGCAATAGCTCAAAAAATGTTTTATCAAAGTTACTTTTCATGTAGATATACTGTAAAAACAACGTATGAGAAAGCTTTTGTGGGAAATAATAACAAGCCAGAAGATATGAATTTCCTAAAAATAGGCAATGTTAGATGTCAGTTTAATAGATTTTCTTATCTGGAAAAAATAGATGAATATAAAGTAAACTCTGATGGAAAATACCTTCTGAGAATGCAATTAAATAAATCATATTTTAAAGATGTAATGACCCTGCTGAGAATTTACCCTAATAACCTAATAGAATACTCAAATAAATATGGTCTACATAAATTTTCACCGCAAGAATCGATGTCACTAGCTAATATTCAGAGAGTTTTGAATCCAGATATTCCAAGTATATTAGATGCTTTTGGTTACTATTCAAATGAGAGAAAATGTTTTATATTCTATGCTGAAAATTTATTGAATGCATTAAAAAATCATAAAAATATAAATGCGGTCTTGGAAGATGGACTAATTTATATTAAGGATTTTGGAATGTATTTTGACCCTAAATCGATGCTATTATCTAAAATTGAATTTTATTATATAAATTCTGACAATACTGTTGGTGGGAAGTGTAAAATTATATGCTTAAATAATTATGAAATAATAGACGATGGTGTAACTGTTCCAACAAATATAAAAATTGAAAATTACAATACCGAGGGTGACTTGATATTTACAAACAATTATTCAATTTTAAAAGATTCAATTAAATTATCTAATCAAGCAAATGAAAATTTTATTATCAAATTACCTAATTTATGTAGTGTAAGCGATTATATAAATAATGTCCAATATGTTGTGAGTGAGTCATCATTCTATAATAAAAATACAACAGAAGATATAATTTCTGATTCACTGAAAAACTATATAGATTCTTCAAACAAAGGAAGCGAGAATATCAAATGAGTATTTAATTCGCGAAATATATAGACAATATTTTCATTTTTTCTCAATTTGTCTATTAGATTTATTTATTATTTCTTCCAGAACGTCCGAAATAATCTGAGCTTTCCGATCAATCTTGTCTACGTCAGTTATTGTATAAATTTTCCCCGCTGTTCTATCTACAACAGTAGTTCCTGCCGGGAGAAAGGATTTTATTGCAGATGATATATCCTTATTAAAAATGGTGAGATCTTTGTTAATTTTCAGAATTGTAGAATTTTTTATAGATTTTGATTTCTCGTCATAAATGTTTATAGCTATATTTAATGGGAAGAATACCCCATTAAAATTATTCCAGTCTGTAAGTATATATTCTAATGAAACAAATCTCTGATTGTTATCCTGTGCTAAATATTGAGTCTTTTTCAAAAGGTATGTTTTTTTATCGAATATAATTCGCAAACCATCTTCAATAGAATAAAGTATTATTTCACTTGTTGATATTTCCACTTTAAAATTATTTATATTATCTTCATTTATAATGGGTTTGAATGATCCTGAAACATCAAACCAAGGTAATAAAACCTTAGGAAAATCTACGGGCTCTATCGAAACCATTTTTTCGGCAATACCATTTTTATATCTAATCAATCCGTGCTCATCATAAGTTATAGCTTCCATAGTAGCAGAATTGCTAATAATTTTTTTATAATAGCCAGATCGTATGTCAATGTAAACGGAAATATTAGAGACATTTAAACTTGGTTGTTGATTGCCTAATATGACATATTCTTCGATATAACTTGTTTCAAGTGTTTGCCAATTTATAAAACTTTGCAATAATTCCCGCCTCAGTTGAGACTCTCCGTATAATGCACCAGAAGATGTTTTTCCAGGCACACAAATGCGCTCCGTAGTTGTAATACAATCTTCACGAATTAGGTTATACTTTTCTCGCGTTGCTTCTCCTCGGTTATTAGTTGGCGAACATATATCTTTTTGTTGTCTGGTTCCACAATTTGCATTTCCTCGCAAAGTTCCAATTTTTTCATATGAGGCATAACTACATGCCATCATAGTAATACCTAATAATATAAATGTCTTCCCGATCAGATTTATTAATTTCATCTTATTGCCTTTCATTTATAATATTAAGATTTTCGTTGAATACTTTTGTTATTGTTTTTCCGTTTCTTGTAAGAGTGGCTTCGATTTTACCATCTTCCAAATATTTGAAGGTGGTTTTACTGCCGTCAGATTTCTCGTAAGATATTACTCTATTTTGGGAGTCAAAAATCTTCTTCCATATAGGTTCCCATTTCCCGTCGCAATAAGTTATGCTTCGTTCGTCATCATCGCGTTTTACATTATATAAAACTTTTCCGTTTTTTATCTCACTTACAATTCTGCCTTTTTTATCGTAAATGAATTCTTGTATATCTTCACTTCCGTCGGGGTGTTTGATTTCTATCTTTTGCGGTTTCCCAAAAGTTTTTCTCTCCATGCTGTCGTAAATTTTTACAATATCCCCGCTATCCTTTTGGGTTATAGATATACCATTATCATTTTTGTAAAAGACATCATCTTTATTTGTAAATTTGGATTTGCGCTTTATATACTTATATATATCGGGATCGTCTCTATTGGCTATTTGGTATTCGTACGCGTCTACAAGTTTACTATTTCTATAGGATTCTTCTTTTACAATAAATCCTGTATCGCTTTCCCAGAAAAATTTTCTGGCTGCGTTATTTTGAGTTATTGTAATTTCGCTTATATTATTGTCGTAAAACTTATACGAAAACTTCTTTAGGCGTTTCGCTTCTGGAAAGTCAGCATATTCGGACAGCAATTTGCCGTATCCTGGAACTTCCATTAACTTAAACCTTATTGTGCGTTTTTTTTCTATAAGATCCATATAAATTACATCATCATTCTCGTATCTGAACGACAAGACAGGCTTATTATTTGAAATGACTTCTTTTAGCTTTCCTTTCTCGTATTTAAAAGACAGAACAGTGCCGTTTTCATATCTCGTTTGGGTTAAAATATTTTTCTCATAATAGAATGATTCGCCGCAGCATCCGTATATTAAATATCCGTTACCCTCTTTTTCCAGCTTATATCCGCTTATTTCGCTGTTGAATCTTTCTTTATTTTTTAAGTCTTGCCTTAAAATTAATTCATCTCTATTGGTCTTTACAAATTTATATGAGTCGTGTGAAACTTTTGATATATATGAATCGGTCAGCCCAAACCACCAACCATAACCAAACATTTTTGACGGAATTCTTCTGTTGCTGTTAAAAATTATAGATACATCTATTTGAATCTCATCGTCTACATTGATATAATCAATGAATTCATAGATATCAACCTCTCCGATCCCATTTGTCCCGTCAAAAGAGCGAATATTTAAAGAATTAAAATAAATACTGTATGCAACAGAATGTGTTAAACAAACCAGAAGCAAGACGGCAACTCTCAGTGTTTTCATACTTCTACCTTAGTCTTTTATGCGTATATTTAATAACATTATAAAATCTATAAGTAGATTATTTTTTAAAGCAATAAGTTATAATTGTAAAGATTAAAAAAAGTAAATTCATTTAATCATTATATCTAAGATTAAAAGCATAGTTCATATATTTTAATTAACTGTTTTCAATTTCCCAAGTCAGTGTATAATGAATGGAATTTTAATCCCAAAAAAACGATATTATCTGCACTATCCGGATTTTTTTAAGCGTTTCTCCGGATTTTATGTGTCAAATATGCAATATTGCGCAAGCCTGCGCATTGCGCCTGTACAACTACGCAAATTAGGCAAATACCACGGGGAATATCAATCCAAAAATATTAAGGCATATGCAGGACGCTAAGGCTGCGGCAATATCGTCGGCAACGCATCCAAGCCCGCCTTCAAAGTCTTGCATTTTATTTATTATAAAAGGTTTTGTGATGTCGAAGAATCTGAAAAATGCGAATCCCAACAATACCCCCCATGCGCTATATTCAGAATGGAAAAGAGGCAGGAAGCAAAACGGTATTGCGCAGAATTCGTCGAGCACAATGCACCCGGGATCGCGCATTTTCAAAAAACGCTCTGCGGTATCGCATATTCCTACGCATATATATGCGAATATCGCCGCGAAAACTATGTACCTGCCAAGCCCGATTCCGGCAAATAGCGCGGCGTACAGCACTATTCCTGCGGCGCTTCCCCATGTGCCGGGGGCGTTTAGCGAGCCGAGTCCCCAAAGGGTGGCAAATCTTGTTGAAAGTTTTTTGGGAAGGGCTGCCGCCCACGGGTATAGTTTTTTTCTGGCAGAGTCCATATTTTTGCAGAGTTTGAGGGGGTTACTCTTTCAATAGATATCCGTAGCGGATTCCGTAAACTGCGCCGGACCATACGGACAGTATTGTTGAGAGTATGAGTGTAACTATTGCTGAGAAAAAGGCAAATCCGTACAAAATGGAGTTTTCGCACTCAAAGTCTAAGTCAAGTGCGCGGGCGCAGATTATCGCCCCGAGCGAATACATTTGAAATCCCGCCTTGTATTTGCCCATCGTTTCTGCGGCAAGTACTATGCCGCGGCTTGCCGCTATCATTCTTATGCCGCTTACAAAAAATTCGCGCGACATTGAAAGAATTGCGCAAAACAGGGCCAATAATGTCCAGTCGCCGAACATGCCAAGCGCGAAAAGCGTGAGGAAAGCGGTTGAAACCATTATTTTATCGCTAAGGGCGTCCATGAATTTCCCGAAGGTTGTGACGAGATTGTTGCGGCGGGCTATGTAGCCGTCGAACCAGTCTGTCGCGCCCGCTGCGCAGTATATTACAAAGGCGGCTGTCGCGGCGTATTTTAACGGCAGGCACAAGAGCAGTGCCGTTAAAAAGGTCAGCAAGACTCTCAGTGCGGTCAAAAAATTCGGAGTATTCATTGTTAAAAAAGTATTGCCACTATTTCGCGTTTAACAAGACTTTTTGAATCGCCTTTTTTAGGCTCGTAAAAAAACTTAATTTAAGCAAATGCAAAATTGTAAAAAAATCGCGGTCTATCCCGGTACGTTTGATCCCGTGACGAACGGGCATCTTGATGTTCTGCACAGGGCGTTGCGCCTATTTGACGAAGTTGTTGTCGCGGTGGCGCGCAATGCGGGGAAGGGGCCGTTGCTCGACTTCCACACAAGAAAGCGCCTTTTTGAAGAAAATTTGAAGGGAATTAAAAATGTGAGGGTCGAGGCGTTCGACGGCTTGACTGTCGATTTTGTCCGCAATACGGGCGCGAACGCCATCATACGCGGCTTGCGGGCGGTTTCCGACTTTGAGTTTGAGTTTCAAATGGCGCAGATGAACCGCCATCTTGACGGCGAAGTCGAGACTATTTTTTTGATGCCCTCTCACAAATATTTTTATTTGAGCTCCACGTTGATAAAGCAGGTTGCTTGCTACGATGTTGGGCGCATCGGAGAATTTGTGCCCCCAAATGTCTTGGAGGCGTTGAGGTCGGTATTTGCGGGCGCTAAGGCGTAATTTTAGAGAATTTTTTCTTGCCGCGCAAAGCAAAGAAAATGTCCCGCAGCATTGCAGCGGGCGTTTTTTTTGTGAATTGCGCGGATTGCCTGCGTGTTTCGCATCTTGCTATGATATCAATGAAAATATTGAAATCGTTAAGCCGAATTCTGCGGACTGCCCGCGGAATTTACGGATAATCCTAAAATAGCTGGAAATTATCGGCGTTTTTTAGAAGGGAATTTTTAAAATATTTCCGCTGCTTTTTTACCAGCCCGAGGGTGTCTTTTACAATTTGCTCTTCCAAATCTGAAACGCAGCTGTTGCCCCGCTCGAGCCAGTCGATAGTTTCGCGGTATCCTATTGCCGAACTAGCGGAAGGGTTATTTTTTATTCCAAGGCCGATTAGGCGCCGCGTTTCTTCTATTAGGCCTGCGCTTATCATTGCGCGGGTGCGAATGCGCACTTTTTCGGCAAGTTCTGAGTCTGGGAGGTCGAGAATGCGCACTTTGCGGAAAATATCGCCCATTGGGCAGGGGAGGGCGGCAAATCTTGCGGAGAGTTCGGCGCAAGTCATTCCTGTTGCCATGCAGCGCGCTAGTGCGTTTTTTGCTCGCCGCGGGTTTAAAATATCGACCGTATCCGCGGCGGCAGGGTCTATTTTTAGAAGCGCCTCTTTAAGCGCGCTTGCGCCGCGCCGCTCTATTTCGTCGCAGACGCTTTTTATTTCTGACGATATTCCGACTCCGTCGGTGACTGCCGCGAACCACGCGCGCAGGTAAAATCCGCTCCCACCGCACACTACGATTTTTTTATCGCGCGCTGCAATATCTTCAAGGGCCTCTTTTGCGAGCGCAACGTATTCCGAAACGTCGAAATGCTTGTCGCAGTCGCAAACGTCCACAAGATGGTGGGGAATTTCCGACATTTCTTCCGCCGACGCCTTTGCGCTGCCGATGTCCATGCCCCTGTATATTTGGACGCTGTCGCAGGATATTATTTCGGCGCCCTCCTTTCGCGCGAGCTCCATAGACATGCTTGTTTTCCCCGAGCACGTAACGCCTGTTATTATGAAAATTTCCGTCATTTTTTCGCGTTAATGGCGGCGCATATTTCGCACATTGTTTCGGGAGTCTTGCATGTGTGCGCTTTGCAAAAAGTCCTTCCGTAATATATGAACTGCAAGTGCAGCGCCCCCCACTTTTCTTTCGGGAAGAGTTTTTTTAGGTCTTTTTCAGTCTGCTCGACGCTGCTGCCGTCGGATAGTTTCCAACGCTTTGCGAGCCTATGTATATGCGTATCGACAGGAAATGCGGGCGTTCCGAATGCCTGCACCATCATTACCGACGCCGTTTTATGCCCAACTCCTGGCAATGCCTCCAACTCTTCAAAAGTGCGCGGTACTTTGCCGCTGTATTTGTCTCTTAAAATCTTGGCTGTTTGGAGAATATTTCTTGCCTTTGAATTCGACAATCCGCACGGCTTTATAATCTCCCGTATTTCAGATTCCGACAGCTTCGCCATTTTTTCGGGTGTATCGGCAACGGCAAAAAGTTTGGGGCTCACCTCGTTTACGCGCTTGTCGGTGCATTGCGCCGAGAGCATTACCGCCGTGAGGAATGTATAGTCGTCAAGGCTGTCGAGCGGTATTTCCGGGTGGGGAAAGGCCGCTTCGAGCCTCTCCTCCACAAACTTTGCGCGCTGGAGCTTATTCATCAGTCTTCAATGCCTTTGAGAATAAACGAGAACTCGTATGTTTTCCCCGACTCTACCGTGTATTGCTTTTCGGCGAGACCGCTTTTGCTCCATGAATTTTTTCCGCCGACTCCAGCCGACAGCGCGGAAACTGTAACGACGTTAAAGTTCCTGCGCGGAATCTGGTGGTGGTGGGACGCCTGCTCTATGTCTTCAGGCAGGCATGGATAGGCGGAAAATTCAAAATTTTTGGAGTCGGCAGTTTCTATCAGCAGGGCGGCGTCGGCGTCGGAGCCCGATATTTTTGCATATCTTACGCCGACGGCGTTTGACGATTCCTGCGGCTCTATATACGGGAAGAACGAGTCCGAGATTTTCGATTTAAAGACGGCTTCCCACGCGCCCTCGCGGCGGTCGGAATACGTTTCGTGCGGGCCTTCGCCGTACCATTCGCGCTCGTCGAGCTCGCTCGGAATGCGGAATTGCATGCCGATTCTTTGGAGCGGCGGCAGCCCGGCGGCGGGAGAGACCTTCGCCGAGACCGATATTGTGCCGTCCGGGCGCACTTCGTATATGAAGTAGGCCTTGGAGCCGCGCGCGGGAATGTCGTATTGGGCCTCGATTTTTAGTATGGATTTCCCGCTGCCGGAAATGTGGTCGGACTTGAATTTTACGAGCCTCATTCTATCTTCCGCTGTGCGCCATACGGCGAGCTCTTTTGAGAGCTTTGCGCCCATTTCGTTGTTTGTAGAGGGGCGCCTGAGACTCAGCTTCATCGGGCCGTCAACCAGCAGCTGCGAGTCGAATTTGAATGATTCGAGCCAGCCGGTTTTCCTGTTGAAGCGTACGGCAAAGTTTTCACCTTCGGCAATGAGAGTCAGGTCGTTTGTAGTGACCTTCATCTCACCTTTTTCGGATATGGCTGTGCGGGCGTAGCTTCCCTCGAGTGGGAATTGCTCCCAGGCTATTTCAGAGTCTGCATCAATGCCGTTTGGAGTGTCATCGCGCGTTTTGAAGCTCAGGCGCAGGGCGTATTCGCCGCGCTTTGAGAAGTCGCAGTCAGAGAGGTCGATTTCAACGACTTTTTCGGTTTGCGGCGGTATTGCCGGGAGGTCAAAATCGTCGGAATCCACTTCGCGGCCGTCGCGCGTGAGCATCCATGAGGCGGCGATATTTTCGAGGCCGGTAAAGAAGTTTTCGTTGAATATTTTAACTTTCAATTTTTTGTCGGCGAAACCGCAGGGCTTCGCATGTATATTTTGATATACTTTCTTCACTTCCCAAGCCTGCGGCGACGGCTTCCAATCGGGGCGCACGATTCCGTTGAGGCAGAACGAGTAGTCCGTCGGGAAGTCGCCAAAGTCTCCGCCGAAAGCAAAGTATTTGTCTTTGCGCGGCTTTTGGGCAAAGTCGGCAAAGTCGACCATCGAAAGTTCGCGCGCGCCAGAGGGCAGGGCGGTGAAAAAGTCGCTTTCGATTGCGGCGTCTATTACGCGGAATTTTTTTACAGCGCCGGCGAAGCGCGAGTGGTTTTCCTTATCGTATTCGGCTATCGACAGGGGCGCTGCGGACGCGGTAAACTGCGCGTCGGCGACATCTTTTGAGGCGGCTTCGCGGCCGTCTATGTATATTTTCATCTTTCCGTTGCCGAAAGTTGCCGCAATCTGGGCGTCCTTGCCCAACAAATCGGTTTTGGCTTCAAGGTTTATCCATTGCTTGCTGTCGAAAACGGAGAAAGAAACTACCTTTCTGGCGTTGAAGAATTTTAATTCAAACACGCCCGGCTGGCGCACTATAGTTTCCTCGTCAAGCTTCCACGGGGCGCGTTTTGTGTTTTTCGCGCCGCCTTCGTCGTAGGGCGTGCGGGGGACGAAACCTTCAGATGAGATTTCAATTGCCACTGTAAAGGCCTTCGCTGGGGTTCTGAAAAGCCCGGGGAAGGCAACGATGGAAGCGTTTTCCATTACGTTTTTTGAAACGGTGTCATTGAATACGGCAATATCCCTTTGCGGGTCGGCGGAGTCGGATACAACAGTGTAAGGCTCCGAATTTTTGTAAATCCCCTGGTCTTTCCAGTCCCAAATAAATCCGCCTTGGAACATGGGTTCCTTGCGTACGAGCTCCCAGTAGTCGGTGAGGCAGCCGCCGCTATTGCCCATTGCATGGGCGTATTCGCAGATTATGGCGGGCATTCTTTCGGATTCCGGCTTTTCTTTTTGGCGCGCAAGGTGGCGCGAAATATCTTCCGGAGAGGCGTACATGCTTGAATACATATCGACATATTTCTGGCCGTAATCGCGGTCGAAGTGCAGTACGCGCGAAGGGTCGCGCTTGCGTATTTTTTCCGCAGCCTGCTTAAAGAATTTATTGTCGAGGGTTTCATTGCAGAGCGACCATATTACGATGCTCGCATGGTTTTTGTCGCGCTCTACCATATTGTTGATTCTGTCCCAAAGGGCGGCGCCCCAGCCCTCGCCCTCCATAAACGGGGCCTTTTTGCCCATGCTGTCGAGGTCGTGCATTTCGATATTGGCTTCGTCTATGACATACATGCCAAGCTCGTCGCAAAGTTCGTAAAAGTCGGGGCGGTTGGGATAGTGGGAGGTTCTGATAGCGTTGATATTGTATTTTTTCATCTCCAAGATGTCGCGCCTTGAGACATCTTTATCGATTGCCTGAGCGAGCTTTGGGTGGTGTTCGTGCCGGTTTACGCCTTTGAACAGCACGGGCTTTCCGTTTACGAGAATTTGCCCGTTTTTGCGCTCCACGGTGCGGAAGCCTACTTTAAACGGGGCGTACATTTTTATTCCGGAGGCCGTTTCAAATTCGAGCAGGAAAGTGTATAGGTTTGGCGTTTCCGCGCTCCACTGCCTGACGCCCGGAACGCTCGGGAAGTTCCATTTGCAGACGGCGAATTTTTTTGAATCGAGGCTTTTTGAGGTCTCCGCGACCGACAGGCGTTTTTTGCCGTCAAAAAGGAATCCTTTTAGCTTGAAGCCGCGGGGCATATCGGTGGGATTTTCCACTACGACTTCCGCGTCGAGCTTGCCGTCGCGGTATCCGTTTACGAGCGTCGGCTTTAAAAATACGTCGCGGACGAGTATTTCAGGCGTCCAGTAGAGGTTGACATTGCGGAATACGCCGGCGAGCCTCCAAAAGTCCTGGTCTTCAAAATACGAGCCGTCCGAATATTTATATACTTGAAGTGCGATAGTGTTGTTGCCGAATCTCAGGTATTTTGAGAGGTCGAAGACGGCAGGCGTTCTGCTGTCTTGGGAGTAGCCGACTTCCATTCCGTTTACCCAAATCCTAAACGCGCTCGCGACGCCGCCGAACTTTATGAATACCTTTCCGTTGCCCCAGTTTTGCGGGACTTCAAAGTCGCGCCGATAGAGGCCCGTCGGGTTTCTGTTTTCTATTGGGCGGGTGGTGAAGCGCTCCTTTGGCTCGTCCATTACGCGCGGCGGGTTTTTTGCGAAGGGGTAGGTTATGTTTGTGTAAAGCGCGGTTCCGTGCCCCGACATTTCCCAGTTGGACGGAACCTCAATGTTTCCCCAGTTTGAGTCGTCAAAGTCGGGCTTGAAGAAGTCGGCGGGGACTTGCGAGGGATTCCCGTAGAATTTAAATTTCCAAGTTCCGTCTAGCGACATTTCGTACGTCGAATAGCCGCCTTCAAGGGCGCTTTCAGCGGTGGGATAGAATTTCATTGTCGCGGCGGCGGGCTCTTTATTGATTCTAAAAACGGCTTCGTTTTGCCAATCGTCCGTTTTTTTGTCGGCTGCGTTTAATGAAGCGGCTGCGATTCCCGCGCACAATAATGTCTTTATAAAGCAATTCATGTCTGGCAGATTATTTTTTGATTTGCGAGTTTCAAGCATAATTCCGCAAGGGGAATTTATGCGCTAAAAAAACCGGGGGCGTTTAGGGCTCCCGGTATAAGTATTTTTAGTGTTGTCTCAAGTTGTGTTGCGCCGTCGGCGGGAAGCTACTGCCCGCGCTTTTGGCGTTCTTTAATCAGCACTTCGTTGTACGGGTTTTGGGCGGCTTCCGCCTTTTTTACTTCGACCTTCTTTTTGTATTGTTCGAGAGCCGACGGGTATTCTTCTGGGGGAAAATATTGCAGACACCACTCGACTTGGTCTTTTATAAGGCCGGCTGTCGCGTTTTGCGGGGTCATATTTATGGGGGAGAATCCGCGCCACGACCATATATCGCCGCTTTGCGGGAGCACAGCCTGTATTTCAAGCGTGGCGTAGGCGTTTTGGTTTTGTACTCCAAGCGGCAGCGGCTGCGATGCCTGCATTGAAATCGGTTCCGGATTGAAAGATTCAGGTGCTGCAAGCGACAGATTCCATATAGGGCGGAAGATTATCTGGGCGTCGGAGCGGTTCTTTACAATTTGATATTTTTTTGATTTTAAAAATTCTTCGACTGCGAGTTTGGTCTGGGAGTTTATTTCGCTGGCGTTTACGGCAAACGGAGAGCCGAGACCTGAGGATTGTTCCACATAAACCTTGTCGAGGTTTGCGAAAGACGCGCCGTCCTTCATTTCCTGGGTAAAGTTGGAGCAGCCCGATAGAATTAAGGCCGCAAGCGGCAATATTGATAAAAATTTTTTCATAATATAAAAGTTTTTCACGATTTATGAATGGATTCAATAAAATAAACTTCTGTGACAGCGTTTTGTGTTGAAAGTAATTCCGCGTAGGCTTTTATTTGAAAACGGAGAATTTTTTATGGACAATACCCAGAGATGCATCGACGCCGTGTGGACGGCAGTCCGCGAGGAGGCGGCGGAAATAGCCGCGCGCGAGCCGCTGCTTGCAAGGCTGATAGACGAAGTGATACTGTCGCGCCGCGACTTGTTTGAATCTCTCAGCGTGAGGCTTTCGCGCAAGCTCGGCCGGAACGCAATTGGCGAGGGCGACTTGTACTCCATATTTATGGACGCATTTTCCGACGACGAAGCAACGCGCCGAAACATAGTTTACGATATAGCCGCGATAAAGTCGCGCGACCCTGCTTGCACCGGGTTTATAAATCCAATTTTGTATTACAAGGGGTTTATGTCGATTTCTTCATACAGGGTTGCGCATTGGCTTTGGGGCAGGGGGCGCAAATCTGCGGCATACTATATACAGAGCATTTGCAGCGAGATTTTTGGCGTGGATATCCACCCGGCCGCAAAATTTGGCGGTGGAATATTGCTTGACCATGCGACGTCATTTGTGGCGGGGGAAACGAGCGTTGTTGAGGACAATGTATCGATTCTGCACGAGGTCACTCTTGGCGGGACTGGCAAATCGACCGGTGACCGCCATCCAAAAGTCAAGTCGGGCGTGCTGATAGGCGCTGGTGCAAAGCTAATCGGGAACATAACAATAGGCACGGGGGCTAAGATCGGCGCCGGAAGCGTTGTTATTGACGATGTCCCTCCCCATACAACGGTTGTGGGGGTTCCTGCGCGCCCCGTCGTATCCGATATAGAGGCGATTCCCGCAAAGGAAATGAATCAAAAATTTTAATTTTCTATAATGCAATTTATTTTGTGAAGTATTTAGTATAATATTTATATAATT
>UMAM01040138.1_pt1 | contig 34812 bp, 48 predicted proteins | sample 1963711 | NCBI WGS metagenome assembly UMAM01 (sample SAMEA4835916, study PRJEB28245) | human gut metagenome | biome: gut microbiome; material: fecal sample | place: Denmark | collected 2008
TATATTTAATCAAAGAATTTGAAAGATTAAAAAGAAATGAAGCGTATCAAGAAAAAATTGAGTGGAATGCAAGTAGAGTATTATCTAAGGCAAATTATAGAATACATACAGACGCAATTAAAAATTCAATTATTCCTAATTTAGTTACAGATTTTCAAAAAAAGCTCATATATCCAACCGAAGCAGATTTATTAAATGTTGCCTTATTTGGAATGACTGCTAAAGAATGGAAAGAAAAAAATCCAAACTTAAAAGGTAATCAAAGAGATTATGCCGACATTAGACAATTATTAGTGCTTTGCAATATAGAGAACTTAAATGCTATAATGATTAATGATAATATTCCACAATCTATAAGAATAGAAAAATTAAATAAAGTTGCTATACAACAATTAGAGATTTTGGAAAATAATAAAAATTTAGAAGAATTAAATACTAACTCAATAAAACAAATAGATACAAAACAAAAATAAAAAATCTTATTATATATTTATGGAAGATGGTAGCCCTTACGGCTTCAGTTATAATACACAAAATGAAAGTTCCTTATCTAATATAAAATTAGGCTACCACTAAAAGACTAGAATTGCTGGAACCAATCTAATCAAAATACATAAAATAATCAAAAAATCACAACAACGAAAAAATGAGCAACGCCTTATATTATATGGTTTTGCTCATTTTTGCTGTCAAACTAAAGATTCCAATAATAAATGTTCCTTGTCAAATAATAAGTAAAATCAAAAATAACAAAGAACCTTAAAAATATGTATCTAAAATGTACCTAATTAAAAAATAAAAACCCTAACCTATTAAAGTTAGAGTATTAATCGTTACACTGGTGGCTCCAGCGGGAACGATTTTTAATTTTTGTTAATTATATAATTGCTTATAAAATAAGGGTTTACTAATTAATATTTACATTTATTTGATATCATTTTATATGTATTTTTAGAAAAAATGTACCTAATATGTACCTAAAATATTATTAATTTTCCAAACGAAAGGAAGATTAATAATGAATGACTATTGTATAAACTTAAAAAAGAAAAAGAACAAACCATATTGTAAATTAACGAATAAAGAAATAACGTTTTCCCTTTGTAGGGAATGCGATAATAAAGAATATAAAAAGTCCACTTCTAACAAAAAAAGTCCGGTTACAAGCGGACAAATAAGAAAAAATGCACAATCATTGACAAAAGAGCAACAAAAAAAGATAAAAATGCACAATAAATCGAAGAAATTGACAAAATTAGAGAAAAATAGAAAATCTGTATTTACTGAAGATTTAGAACACTGCTATTTATGCGGCAAAAAGAAAAACGACCTTCACGAGGTTTACGGAGGCCGCAATAGAATTAACTCCATCAAATATAATTTCATCTTGCCATTATGTAGAAAATGCCACTCTATCAATCAAAATAATGCCATATTTAACGATTATTGGCACAAACAAGGTCAATTATACTGGGAAAAAAATATTGGCTCTAGAGAAGAGTTTATTAAGGAATTTAGAAGAAACTATTTATAGTTATCTTCATAATCCGAAAGTTTTAAAGTTGATATTTTCTTTTGCTCCTTTATTTTTTAAATTATATTTAATTATTAAAATATTATCTTTTTTCCTTGTTAGTCTATAAATAATATCTCTATCATTTATTCTTTTTTCAACCATATTATCCCCTCATTGGCTGGATATTATAGCATAATTTAAGAAAATATGCAAATCGAGGCATAAAAAAAGAGGTAGCGACATTAATGTCGTTACCAATTTTAATATAATCTTACATTGTCCCAATTCGTAGTTCCATTTTGGATATTCAAATTAACTTGTCTTTGAACTTCATCATAGTTAGAACCTAGAGCAGATTTTCTATCTTCTCCATTACCAAAGTCTCCTCTAATAGTCTTTCTAACTAAATCTAGAATATCGACACTTGGCTCTGGTACAGGTGCTAATATTTCATTAACTCTTTCTTGCACTTCTGCATATCTATCGCCTAATGCATTCTTTCTGTCCTCGCCATTGCCATATTTGCCTTCTATTACTTCCCTAGCAAGTTCTTCAGTAGTCTTTTCTTTAATAGGCTCCTCAGAATTAATCTTGTTAGCCTCATCAGCAATATATTGCATTTTGCTTCTTAGATAATCTCCAGGACAAGTGGTACTAGTAAACATACTATGCCAAGTTAAATTTTTGCCAGGTACTAATATTCCCAACTCTCTCCTCTTAGCAATATCTGCAACCAATTTAATAACAGCATTTAAAGTAGTATCGTTAACATACCAACTATTATCGTTATCCGATATTTCAATAGTTATTGATTTACAATTGCTATCCCAATTGCTATTAGTCCATGCGGTATCTTCCTCATCAACATAATTAGCAATACTGCCATCGTAGCCAACACCATAATGACTAGAGCCACATCTACCTTTTTCTTGAAATATTCCACCACATTGTTCTGCAGTTAATCTTCCAGCCATGTGATGTAGAGTAATTGCTTCGATGTTTCTACCGCTTCTGCCTTTAGTATAGTTACCTTCATCTGCAGGTACTACTATTTGTGTTAAATTAGATTTACTCATCTACTTCATCCCCTTTACCATTGCTTAACTCTAATTCCATTTCTTCAGTTAATACTAATTCTTTGCTATTCATTAATATCACTACCTTTCTTATCACTCTTAGCAAAGTAAAATGTCATTATCATCATTACCATTGGTACAAACTGCTCTGATGTTACTTTATCAGCAAACCATCCAACTACCAATGCTAAGATCATTATTATTGTCATTATACTTTTTAAATCAATTAATTTTGCTATTTTTTTTAATACTTCGTTTTTCATTACAATTTACCTTCTTTCTTTAATTTCTCCCACTTGTCGTGAACAAAACTATTACCACCATGTTGGCAATAATCATCATATAGTTCATAACTTATCAGTTTTTGTTCTGATGAAATTTCTTTTTTATCTGCCAATTCCATAAAATTAATTAAGTTTGTCTTTGTATTTGATAGATTATTTTTTTTGATCTCTTTTTTAATTGGTTCTAATAGTTTGTTCAATGCACTTATGAGAGCCTTTTTTAAGTATGCGATAGAACCTATAAGTGCTACTATAAATGCCAAAACTTTGGCTATCTGCCCTAATGTCAAATTTTCCATTACTCAGCCTCTCCCATTTCTTCTTCTACATATAATTCATTTAACTTACTATCATCAAAATTATCTGCCAAAAAGATAATTGTTGCATAGTAAGGTTTATGTTCTTTTTCCATTTCAGTGGCAGGTATATACACATCGTTGACATCTCTTATATGTTTATTTTCATCTGCTATTAATACTTTTTTCTTTCCATATCTTCTTATTTCCATGATACACCTCCTAACTTACTGTCCAACCTTTTGTCTGAGCGTTACTCAAAGCAGTTTGCCCTTCTTCTGATGTTAATTTTGCTATATTAGCACTTCCAAGTTGTATTTCTTGTGCGTTGCAACCTTTAGTTGCTATATCATATAAATTATTTAGTACATTCATTATAGATTGTTCTGTCAATTTGGGTGATGATAAGTTTAATGTATAGTTTGGAAAATTGGCAGAAGCAGTTGTTAAATATGCCTGTCCTAAATTTAATAGACCATTTAATGTCGTTAAAGAACGACAGCCATTAAACATATCTCGTACAGTAATTACATTACTCGTATCTAATTGTGGTAATGCTGTTAGAGAATTACAACCACTAAACATGCTGTTCATAGTAATTACATTACTCGTATCTAATTGTGGTATTGTTTTTAAAGAATTACAAACGTTAAACATACTAGTCATACTAGTTACTTTGCTTGTGTTCAATTGCGGTATTGTTTTTAAAGAATAGCAGTAACGAAACATACCTTCCATAGTAGTTACTTTACTTGTGTCTAATTGCGGTATTGTTTTTAAAGAATAGCAGTAATAGAATGTATTATACATAGTAGTTACTTTACTTGTGTCTAATTGCGGTATTGTTTCTAGAGAGTAACAATTACCAAAAGCAGCAGACACACTCGTTATATTACTTGTATCTAGTTGTGGTAGTGCTGTTAGAGAATAACAATTAGAAAACACACCAAATAAACTAGTTAAATTACTAAAATCAATGCTAGGTAATGCTAACAATTTATAATAATTTTGAAAATTTTTCTTAGTTGTATTTTTGGGTAAAAATCTAGTATCGCTACTATCATCGCCTTCAAGTTCTACACTATTTAATTTAAAAAAGTCATTTTCTCCCTCATTCCATTGAACACCATTATCATTATAGTAATCAATTTCTTCATCAGTCCATCCTATTTGCTTTAAGCCTGTTCTATCATAAGAACCTGAAAAAATTGAATTGTTTACTGCTACCTTTACTTTGCTGTATCCATCAAGATTTTCATCTGGAGCATTATATATTCCATTTTCTACTACTGTCTTTTCAGCAGTTTTTACTGTATACCCATTCACCTTAACTTTTGACAAGCCAGTATAACCTATATCAGGGGTTATTTCTTGTATCTCTCTAGTAGGGGTTACTTCTTTTTCTTGAGTTATTGGGGATACATATACAACTGAATTACTAAGTGAACCGTTTAATGATTGCTTAGTATTTAAATTACCAGTTAGTTTTTTCTTTTCTCTTATCATAAATCTGCTCCCTCAGGATAAAGAATTAATTTTTTTGCTCCTTCATCATCATATCCTATAATTGTTTCATCATTATTTAGTTCTATTTCGTACCAATATTCCACTTGCTTATTTAACATTTCACCTATTTTCATATCTTCACCAGATATATCTATTTCTACACTAGTAGAACCTACAACAGGTATAAATATTTTTTGTAAAATCGGTGGCTTGTCCATTTCTTTCTTTCGATATATAGAGAATTTAATTTTATCCCCATCTTTAAATGTGTATTTATCATCGCCATTGTTTATGTCAAAGTCAATCAAAAGTCTATCTCCTCTATTAATATGAATTTCTTTATCTATTATTTCCATATTTATCATCTCCTTACATTAATTTTATGGCAGCCATCCAAGTGCCGTTTTTACCAAAACCATTATTTAGATATGCTGTACCAACAAGTCCATTATCATAACTGTTTGCCCATAATGTAACATAATATGTCTTTGCTGGGTCTAGTACTACAAGTGTTGTTGGTAATGGTTCTGACCAAAATTTGTTTCCACTTGGCTGTATTAGCAAATCACTTTGTTGGTTATCGGTAAATATATTATTACCAGCACTATCTGTGACTTTAAAATATGCTGACACCCCATATTGACCAGATGTTTTACCCATTATTATGGCGAGTGTGGTATTTTTTATTTCCAATCTATTCCTAGATGGATACGCACCCAAATCACCATTATCTTGCCAATTTTCCCAACCGGTTATTTGAACTGCATTTGTTATTTCTTTTGTTTCAAAATTAGTATTCATTTTACAATAACTTATATTTTTCGTTTTAGCAATATCTGAATTTATTTCATCCAATTTACCATTTAAATAATTACAACTATATCCATTTGTAGTGGAAGAGTTAGCCGAATTTTTATTAATGCCTATAGTTTCATCATTTAGATAGGCAGTGCCATATAGCCAAATTTCTTTATCACCAACAGCGATAGTTTCTTGACCTTTTGGTAAAGTTATAATCTCTGTGTCAGAAGAGCCCACTGTTAAGAACTTATCTTTTAAAATGACTTTAAATTGGTATTCTTCATTATAATCAAATAAATTGCCTAAAGACAAATCATTAAATCTAAATGTGCTATTTGTAATCGTTGGAGTTATACTTCCACCATCAGTCCAATCTGTTTCTCCTGACTTTCTATATTTAAAACTACCACTAAGTGTGTTTGTTACAGTATCACTAAATGAACCATTGTAGTAAGCACCATTACAATTTAGTATTGCTTCGTTTGATGTTCCTTCTGGTCTAGTTATTGATATAGTATTTATGTGTAACTTGATATAGTCAATCATGTCTAAAGTATAATCATTATATCCGGCATAATTTCTACTATCGGTAGCAGATACATTTACTTTATTTGAACCAATTGTACTAAATGGGGTTTCTTTTGTACTTGATGTTTGTCCATCATTTAATGAAACATAATATTTCTTTATGCTAGAGCTTTTTTTAGCAGTAGCATTAATAGTTACTTTAGGTTTAGAAATATATTTGATAAACTTAGTGTTACTTCCTGTGATATCTGTAACATCAGTATTAGTATCTACTATTGTTGCAGTTACACTTGGTTTACATACACTTTCTTTAGCATATAAATTAAATGAAGTACTCTGTGTATCTCCTATTTGTGTACTTCCATTGTATGTAGTACAATAAATTGTTCCAGAAGTTTCAGTACCATTTGGAATCAAAGCATATATACTATCAGCTATTGAACTAGTTTGAAATTGTACTGTTGTATTACTTGTTTTAGTGGCAATAGTACCAGTTAAAGTACCTATTTTATAAGTCAATGTATTAGTAAATGAAGAAGACTTCTTATCTATACTAATAATTGCATTATCACCAATGTATGGGCTACTACAAGCAACACCACTCGCTCTAGGTATAGTAGTAAGTGAAACAGTTCCACTAGCACTAGAATAACTAGGTGTAAAATAACTACTAGACATGCTAGCACTAACACTAACATTTTTACTTCCATCATTATTATGCTTTACTGTCTTAGAATAAGAAGCTACCTCATACCACTCACCACCATTTATATAAGTTGGATATGGTATGTTGCCACTCAAATCATAAGAAGAACCATCTATGGTTATATTTCCAGTCCAATTTCCACCGACATAACTTTGTGAACTAGCTCTACCCAAATACATTGTAACTGTTACTGGAGAAGTATTGTTTGTTATATCATAATTTCCCTCTGTAACTTCCAATTTAAATGTCCATTGGCTGTTGTTAGTACTTCCATTTATTGTTGCCATATATTACACCTCCAAGTCCTCTAAATCTTCTATTAATTCTTTTAAATGATAGATTTTTGTTACTTTTTTATTGTTCTTAGTAGACTTAACAAACTTTAAGTATCCTATTTGAGCAGTACCAGTAACAATAAGTTTATCTATACCAGAACCTTTGTTATTGAAGATAGCATTTAATTTTTCGTAGTTATATACTTTTATACCCCGGTTATCAAGCAATGAATTGTTTGCATCACTAGATGTACCTACAGATAAACCTTTAGTGCTAAAACTAAAATTCATATCAGTGATCTTGCCTTCAAGTGTTTGAATAGTACCATTTTGAGTATCTAATGTTTTTTGTACATTTTTCATAGATATATCAAAATTGTTTACTGTTTGGGTAACCTCTGATTGTTGTTCTTGCAAAGTGCCTATGCTTCTACCTTGTTCATCAACAAGTGAAGTTGTATTTGTCATAGTAGTATCTAACTTATCAACATCTTTTCTTATTTCAGTAACTGTTCCACTTAGTATAGTAAGATTTTCTCCCACCTGATTTGCTTTAGTATCATCAGTATATTTAGTAGCAATTATCCAGTCATTTTCTTCAAATGTTTCATCCTTTGATTTAGTGGTTTGGCATCTATATAATTCTTCATTTTTAATCCATAAATCTCCGCAATCATAAGGTGTTGTTGGTTCAACCACAAAAACTCTTCTCTTACTATCAGCGGTATCTTTAGCACTATTTGCTATTGCAAGAGCTTGAGTAACATCATTGTCGGTAATTTTTATCCAACTATAAACATCATTATCAAGTGAGTATCTATAGGCATAACCAGTATCTTTATCATAATAAAGATCTCCTAAGTGATTGTTTTTTTCATTATCGGTAGTCCAATATTTAGCAGGTTCATTACTATCAGTAGGAACCCCAGAATAAAACCAGGTAGTAATGTTTCCATCTACCTGGTCTTGAAGTTCTTTTAAGTTCTTTCCTGTTGCAATCACAAAGCCATTTAATTCATTTTCTACTTTATTAAGTCCATTTTTTTGCAATTCATAGTTTTCTTTTAATGTCAAAATATCATTGAGGTTATACTTTCTTTCTAAGTCTTCTGGTGTTCGTAACTTATTTATATCTCTTTTATTTATCATTTTGTATACACCCTACCATTTCTTACTTTGAATCCTAGTTCTTCTAACTCTTTGGTCTTTTCTTCAACAGATATGTTTTTAGAGTTGATAGTATTAATTATATCCTTATCATAACTAGTAAATCCGATAGTCTTTAGTATTACTTTTTTATCGTAGGAAGAACAATCAATATTATTAACATATTTAACTATTTGATTATCATATTGCTTAAAACTACTATATTCCATTTTAATAAGCATTGCCTTTTGAGAAATACTAAGGTTTAAACTATTAATATACTTAATCACTTTATTTTTTCTAGAATTAGGTACAGTCTTGCCATTTGCATAATAATCACTCTCAAATGTTTTAGAATTAAACTTTATGTATTCTTTAATTGGTATATTTGATTGTACCAAAGCATTTAAAACTTTATCACTTGAATAATAATTACCATATAAATATGCTAATTGTTCATTATTCAAATCACTATCTATCAAGAATTTAGTTATACTAGCCTTTTTGGTATCTTTATCAGTATTATCAATACTTTCTTTAAACGTATAATAATCTCCTATATCTCCTATTTCAGAATATTCATATGCTTTTTGATATGTATTAGAAAGTTCTAATCCTAATACATCTTTTTTAGCAATGTTATAAGAATAATTAACTATATCCTTAACAACATTTGCTTTATCTGAATCAGACATATTTGAATAAGATGCATTATTAATTAGTTTTTTGATATTGTCTTCTATTATTTCACCAGATATTTTTTGATATTCAACTCTATCTTTACCTGTCATCATAATTTTTTCGCCTTTTTGATTTATATAGTAAGGTGCTACTCTAGGCATAACATCTGTCTCTCCAGTTTCTTTGTACAGTCTATATATTTCCTCAGCAGATTCACTTATATTTTCTGTGCTAACATTGGCAGGATTTAAAAATACATTAAAGATATTATTCTTTCCACCATATTTTTGTATTTCTCTGCCCATAGTGTCTACTGCAGGATTTAGAGTTTTACTTACAAAAGGTATTTTTGCCTTTATGCTATTTACAGCACTTTGAATCGGTTTTCCATATTCAAACGAAGTTCTTTGAGTACCATCTACCAAATCTGCTATTTGCTTAGAAAAAGTAGGAACTGCTCTAGCAGGTAATTCTAATATTTCATTAATAATTCCGGATACAACACCATCATTATCATTAAGAACATCATTTATACTTTGCAAAAATGATTGCTCCAGCAAAATACTTCCAGCACTATCTAAGGAACCGACTATTCCTTCTAATAATGCTTTAGAATCACTACTTTTAGAATTAACTACATTAGCAGTTATTGATAATGGAGCAGCCAAAGGTTGAGCCCAATCATAAGTAAATGACTTACCACCAATTTTAATTGAATAAGAATTAATTCCTAAAGTATTTTTTAAGAAATTGGCAGTATCTTTATCATCATCGCTATCACCGCTTGTTATTCCAGCCTTTGCAAGTGCAATACCAAGTATATATAACATAGTACCAGCAGTAGCCTTTCCTAAACTTTGAACAAATTCATGTTGCATAGTGGCAGTATATTGCCCATTTGCAAGTGATCTTTTTAAATTAATACCTTTATTTATGGTACTAATCAAACCAGCAGGCGAATAATCAACGATTGCCTTTGTTAAATTAGCAGGTGTTTTAGCAAACGGTATTAACACATCACCAAGACCATAACCATTAACATTTAATTTGTTTAGTCCTTTTCTTACGCCCAAAACAAATCTGGTATAGTTATTATTATCATTCCAAGTTCTAGATAAAGCCTCTTGATGTGCTATATCTATCATTTCTTGTGTGATTTCGGTAGTATTGTTTAATACTAATTGGTTTTGTAATGAATTTTCAAAAGCCGCCTCACTAAATACTCTATCACCAACATCCATAACATAATTTAATAAAGACTCTGTTCTATTTAGAGTCCTTCCCATTAAATTCTTTTCACTAAATGATTTACCATCTGATATTTCAAATCTATTACCTTCCATATCTTTAGTGTTAATTCCTTTTTTATAGTCGTTAGTGGCCTCATAGGCTCCTTTTTTAATACCTTTAAGCATTGCTTTTATATTTGTAGTGCCGGTTGTTCTTACACCAGTTTTCTTAGCGATTAACTTATCAGCATAACTAGAAAATAAATCGCCAAAAGAATTAACTGGCATTATTAAAGCATTACCAGCAACATTTCTTACTTGAGTCTTAGGATTAAACAACATAGATATTCTCATCCAAGATCTAATTTTTGCACCTTTTTCAGGTGGTAGTTTATCGGTCATTAATTTTTGTATTTCTGCAATTTTAACTCTTTTATCATAGCCATCTTCCATATTTTGTACTTCTTGCATTGTATCCATGATAAACTTTACCTCATCAGGCTTTAAGTCAAAATCTTCCCTATATTTATCTATCCATTCTTTAGATTTATTCTTAACCATTCTGTCATAAGCTTCAGATAATTCAGATTGAGCATATTTTACCATACCTTCAGGTGTCATTCTTTCCATAATATTAAATGCCTGTACTGTTTGACCAGCAGTTGTTCCAATTTCTCTCATTTTTTTAGCAACTTCTACCATACTATCATAATCACCATTATCAGCATATTGTTTTAGTAAAATCCAGCCTTCTGCTACATCTGTAGCATTTGCATTCTTACTATCTTGTTTTACCCATCTTAATGTTTCTGAACTGCCACCATCATTTATTTTTTTGAAAGCCTTTTCCAAACTTTCTTTATTAGTTACTTTGTCATAATATCTAACATCTTCTTTTGAAAGTATTTCAGCCTTTTGCTCTACATTTAACATATTAACTTTATCTTTAATGTTTTTAGCAAAATGGCTATTGCCATCATTAACTTTATTTACATTTCCTCTTTTAGGTAATATTGGTGTAGTGTTAGCATCTTCTTTAGTTAATTTTGATATTTCATTTGGATTTAAAATCTTGCTCTTTTTAGAACTACTTTCTATATCTTCCCTAGCAGGTAACTTAATATCAGACATTTTAGTTTTTGTTCCCGATGATGGAAAGTTTTCTTTTAGATAATCATTCCATTCTTTTGTTGGAAGTGAATATCTTATATCTTTGTTAATAGTGGGACTTATATTATTTACATTTTTAATTTGTTCTGGGAACAAAGCAACATATACATTACTAGGGCCTTTAGCAGCGTCTATTGCATTATCATAATGTTTTATCACGCCATCATAGCCTAATATTTCATTAAGTAGTCTAAATCCTTCTTCCCAATCCAATGTACTTGTGTTTAAGACACCATGAATCAAATCCACATCATTATCAGAATACTCATATTGACCATCAACTGCTGCTTTTACCGCTTGATTAAATCCAACTAAATCTACATCAATATAATCAGTTAAATAATATTCATCAGTTTTTCCTATTGCTCTTATATATTTTTCAAATTGTTGTTTAGAAATAGTTTTGTTATCCAAAGACAATGGTTTAGTAATGTTAACATATAATTGCATAGGTTCTTTTCCATCTTTCGTAAAGCCTTTGGCCATATCAATATCATCTGTCAAATAAAATCCCTTGCCTAATGCTGTTCCATTTGTTCCAACATAATTATAACTAAATTGTGTAAAATCAAATGGTGTTCCATGATACACAACCTTTAAATTTCCATTTTCATCTCTAGCCTTACTATCTTTAAAATATTCTTGTTGCTCTTTTGATAATTTTCTACCTTTATTGTCGAAAGAAAAAGAACTATTATCTAGTTTTTGTGTATTATTTTTGTTTATCGGAATAGAATATTTAGTAGCAGATGATGTATTACTATTGACATTGTTGCTTGATTGTGGTATATTATTTGCAGTTGAAGTTGACTGCGGGATTTTACCCGTACTCGGCTTCTTTTTTTGTTCATATATTTTTGTAAATTCACTGCTTTTAATATTATCTTTGATATATTTATCCAAATTTGGATTGACTCTTTCATATCCATATACACTTTTCAATCTATTTACATCAATTGTTATATTGTTTACACTAGTTGATGTTTCAACTTCAATTGGAACTACAATATTATTTCCATTATTATCTTTTAATGTAGTTAAAATTAAATAATTATTACTGTTATTTCTTTTAAATATAACTCTAGGATTGTCTAAACTATCTATTGCTTTTATATACAATTCTTTTCCCAAACCATGATAATGGTCATTTTTATTAATTGAAAGGCCTAGTTTTCTAGCCTCGTTTTCTGTTAATATATTTTTTCTAATATGTGATGGATTTTCATACATTGGTAAGTCTTTAACACCATTTTGCACCAAAATATCAGGTGTATAATCTCTTAATCTAACAGGAGTTCTTTCTTTTATATTATTCAAAACCTTATCAATATTATTGATTATATCACTATTTGTATGATATTCAGTTTTCTTAAGGTTACTCTTATTACTATAGTAAGCCTCTTCCCACATTTCTTTTAAGTTTTCAACAAAATTCACATATTCATTAGCACCAGTGCCCTTAATTTTTTCTGCTAATTTCCTAATATTATTAAGTATTTTTTTAAATATATTAGGCTTCTTTTCTACTACTGACTGAATAAACTCTCTATTACCGAATAGTTCTCCGCATACATCTGCTACAATTTCGTCTGATACATCATTAGTTTTATATCTTTCTTTTAGTGATTCTAATGATTTTTCAAACTCAGGATCTTGTTTAGCATAATCAAGTATTAATTCCTTCATTTCTTTTGTTGCTATGTCATGAGTTATTTCATGAACAACCAAAAATTCAACATAATTATCAGCATTAGGATTTAATTCAATTATAGTTTTACCATTTTCTTTTGTAATTAATCCATTAACAGGTACACCTTGTTCATTAGTTATATTAGGATTGAATCTTATTATATAATTCCTATCTTTTATTATATTCTCTAGCAACTTAATAGTATTGTTCGATCTAGCAGTATTGTTTAAATACATACTTGCAGTCCTTCTTAATTCATTTATATTTGCATTAGAGCTTTTAACATATTGATAATTGCCTATTGGAATACTATAATTAACATTATTAACACTAGTCACATCTACACTTCTTAGTTTTTGAAGAGCATTTCCAATTGAAGCATATTGTTGTCTAGTTAAATCTTTAGTTGTAGTAAAACTCATATCTGGCCTTACTTCACTTACATAATTCATAGCAGTAGGCACTTTTATACCAACTTCATTTAACATTGTTTTAATGTAACTACCTTTATAACTTTCAATACTAGGATCTCCTAATTTAAATCCTTTAATATCATTTAATATTTCAGGGCTTATTTTAGCCATATCAACCTTTATATCACTAGTAGGCATATTTGTATTAGAACTACTAAAATTGTTCACAGTTGGCAAAATAGCCTTATCAGAGCTGCTAATATTACTTTGATGATTATATACTGGCAAATTAATGCCACTTTGACTTGATTTTTCTTGATTAACTATATCTTGTACTGTTGGTAAGTTTGCCTCTTCTTTTATGGAAGTACTTGTGTCAGTACCTTGGTTTTGAATAGCACTTAATCGATTCTTAAGTTCATTCAATTCTATTTCCTGTTCGCTAGTTAACTTATTTTGCTTTTTTAATGCTTCATATTCATTAATTTGTGAAGTTATTGAATTAACATAATTCTTTAAATCCACATCTCCATTTTTAATAGAGTTAAGTAAATTTTTTGTTTCTTCTTCTTCTAAGTCAATTTTATCGTTAAAATTAGTGTTTTCATCTATTTGGCTATTAGTATTAATGTCAACAATGCTGTTGAACATTTTTTTAGCTTCTTCATACGACATGTTGTTATCGTTTGCATATGCTGTTATTATACTTTTCTTTTGCTTTTCTGTAATGAAAGTATTACCACCATTGACAATTGCCGATGTTAATGATGCAGAAATGAAAGAAGTCAAACTATCATTTGAAAATATTGCATTTTTAGTATCTTTAAAAATATTACCTGTTTGTTCTTCCATTCCATAATTATAATCATTATCCACATAATGAACAATGTCATTACCAATTGCGGACAAGGCATTAGATATAACTTCCTCTGCACCTTCACCTACAGAATCTAAAACTTTTAAAGTTGCTTTACCAGCCTTTGTGCCAAAATGCTTTGATACACTTTCGCCAATTTTGCCGGTTAGTTTTGAACCCCAGCCTTCAACTTTCATTCCTGGCAGAGCATCAAAAAACTGTTCACTAATTGCTTCCGCAAAACCGCTTATAGTTGCAGTTTCAAGAGCAGTTTTATCATCTGCTCCGTTCTTATAAGCTTCACTTTTGGCATTACCAAAGGCACTAGAAAAAGAATTAAGAAAAGATGTTGCATTAGAACCAGTGCCTAGTAATTGACCGCCGAGATATGATGTTCCAGCCATTGCAGCAACATTTCCTATGCCTTGTGCTACACTGTCAACCATAGTATCTGATATTGAGTTTTTATCCAATTCCTCACTCCAACCTTTTTTAAATAAATTATCACTTTCTTTTTCATTGTTGCCAAACAAAGCACCAGTAGAATCAAACTTAGCATTTTCTTCAAGTGCATCTGCTTTTTCTTTTAACCAGTTTCTAGCATTTTTGTCCCAAATATCTAATGCTTTAACTTTAGAAAGACCTTTTGCAGCATCCGCAAGCAAGTATTGGCCTGCATCAGTTACACCTTCAACTGTATTAAGAAAGCCTTTTCCTACATTTGCTGTCAAATCTCCAGCAGTGGATAAAATAGTTGAGGTTATATCACCAAATTGATATCCATCATCAAATGCAGAAGATTTTTTAAAAAGTTTCATTGAGGGGTTGCTATTCTGTCGCTCACTTACTCCGAGTTTCTCCCTTATTGAATAATTTTTCTCATTTATCCCTAATCTGCTACGAATATTAGATGTATTATTATAGTTTGATGTTCCAAGTAATCTTTCACGAATATTACTCATACAACCACCACCTTATAAACCAAACCAAGTTAATATTTTATCGGCATCTGCTTCAGTAATAGTTTTACTCTTTAAAGCAGATGATATTTTATTTTCCAAATCAGATTCAGAAATACCATTCTTTATAGTATTAGAAGTAAATATATTTGAATTAGACCAATTGCTGGCTTTGTTGCTAGATAATGCTGGACAACTATTGAATTTACTCTTTACTACATTTGTACCGCTAGTATTTAATTCATTACTACTACCATCAGTCAAAGAATTTCCTCCACCACTATTATAACTAGCATTTATACTAGCCCATTTTTGAGCATTAGCAATCGCATCTTGTTCTCTTTGATATGCCATTTCCTTTTCCCATCTTTGTTGCTCCAATTGTTGCTGTTCTTTTTGATATGCCATATTCTCATTGTATTGTCTAATTTTCTCAGCAGTTTCATTTTCATAATTAATTTGACTTTCAACATCTTTATATCTGTTGTAATAATTATTATTAATATTGTAGTTCCAATTCAATCTATTATTTTCCTGATCTGATTTATAATTAAATCCTTCTAACGCAATATTTAATTTATCTTGCAATGCTTTCAAAGCATTTTGTGCTAGTGTTTCATCATTAGATAATTGGGCTTGTCTAATTGCATTATCAAACTCTATTCCAGCATCTTGCATACTCTTTCTTGCAGTACCAAGTCTATTTTGATAAGTATTATACATATCAACTTTCGAACTCTCAGCATAACCACTATTAGATAAACCATTATTTACAACATTTTCTCTACTAACACCATATTTATCTACTTCTTTTTGATAATCTATATAAGATGCTTTAGCCTCATTTTGATATGCTTGTTCAGACTTTTTTCTTTGTTGTTCGATTAAATCTTTCTGATATTCAAGATTTTTATTTGCTACATCTTTTTGAGTGTTCTCCCATCTATCAACCATATCTTGTTGTTCTTTAGTAAAGTTATTTCTTTCATTTATTAAATTATCATAAGTTTCATTATATTTATTTAATTCACTTTGTTTTTCATTTTCGACATCTTTGAATCTTTTGTCATCGTAATTAACATCATAAATTGCCATTTCTTATCACCTCTTTACATATCCGCCTACAAATGATTCTAAAGTATAATTACTTAAACCAAATGGTTTAGTAGAACTAAATTTCATTTGTAATCGTTTCCATTTTTTCTTTTTAATTCTATAAACTATGTATCCCTTAACATTGTCATAAGTATTAACCTCTTCAAAGTCGTTATTATCTGTTTTGACCTCTATCTTTATACTTTCACCTTTTACTTCAGCAGTACCGCCTCTTTTATTAGTTGTCTTTTGATATTCTGGGTATTTGAAATCATCATGCTTAGTAGTCCAATAAGAACTTATTTCGCCATTAGTTTTGGTTAACTTATAAATCTTATTGTTACCACATAAATAAAGCACTCCATTTTTAACTGAAGTGCAAGTAATATTGCAAGATAACTCCCAATAATACCATTCATATTCAACATTTATATTTTGATATTTTTGTCTACTATCTGCTAAATAAACTTTGTTATCTATAATTACTAAAAGATATCCTTCCCACTCTTCTAACATCATATTTTTATAATTTGATTCTTTTAGTAATTTACCATCAACCATACTAGATCTATGTGCTAGTAGTTGCTCCGAAGTAATATTTCCGCTAATTGCTTCCATACCTCTATCAGAAAAGAAAACTATATCATCATTAAAGTTAATTCCAGTAGAGACACAACCTGTTGTTATACTTGAATGTGCTGATGGATATATTTTTCCATAAGTGCTATCAACAACTGGATTATGATAAAAGACTGTAGTATTTGCTTGCGATGGCTCTTTTAACACCCATAGAGCATTATTACTAGGTATCAGTGCCTTTACCTTTGCTAAATCCATTCCCTCGTTGTAATAATCTAAATCACTAATATATCTAGGGTCTTCCAATGAACTATGAAAAATAGCATTAGGATAATCTTGATTTCCACTAAAAAATACTCTGTTATCAAATACTGCTAGCATAGTACACTTGTTAATTCTATCTCTATATCCTTGAATAGTCTTTCTGAATAATATTTCAACATTGTGTTGACCATCAGTAGTAGGTTTAGCAGGAGCAGTATTAAAAGTAATACTTCCTTCTGTAACATTTACTGTTAAGTCTTTGCCTTGAACATAAGTAAGTGTGTCTAGTCCTATAGTTACTTTGGCAGTTACAGGATAATCACTATCTATGTTTTCAGTATCTAGTTTAAACTTTGTCGTTACACCATCACCTATTCTTAGATTCTTTCTAAGCCCAGTAAGCAAATTTACATCTTGATATGTTGTTCCCTCCCCAGTAGGATCTCCTATTGTTGTAGTTGGTATAGTACCTTCTACTTCTTTTATTTCAGTTCCATTGTATTCAAGATAATTTAAACCATCTTTTATATAAAATATATTATTAAATATAAAAGCCTGACTTCTAATCAAATTCATACCACTAAATATTTCAGTACCATTATCATAAAGTTTAGTTCCTGAATGGACTATTTTATGGGTAGTATTGCCTATATCATAAAAAAAGAGACCTAATATGGTATTATTGTATTCTTCTACTAATTCCATATCAGGTCTTGTTTCTATTCCAGCACTATTATTTTTGTAATTTTTCCACATATTTAAACTATCAGGACTTCTAGATAAATTAGTATCACTATTACTGAAATCAACACCTGCAAAGTTATCTACTTTTCTAGTGACTAATGCTCCACTAGGAACACCACCAGAACTACTATAAGAACTCATAAGTATCATCTCCTTCTAGATAAATACTGCCAGTATGAAATCTTGGATCTAATCTTTGTAACATTTGTTCATATCTATTTGAATAAACTTGTCCATAACTAGCTGATATATCAGATTTAAGTAAATCACCAGCCACACCATAAGGCATTATTTCAAGTACATCTGTTGATAAATCAAAAGTAAATTCACTATCTTTTGTATCAGCAGTTATTTGTTTAGGATACTTATAATAATATATCTTAGCAACACCATCACCATAGAAATTAATAGTATTACCTATAATATCATTTTCAACTCCCCTAACAATGTTAATTTGAAATAAATCCTTTGCTATCTCAGAAAAGTCAATCTCATCACCTTTAGTTACTTCTAATTCTTCTTTAGCAGGTATTTTTTTTATTCTAGCAATTTCATTTTGAATTTGATTTATAACATCATTTATTTTATTTGCTATATCCGGATCATCGGTTAACAATGGACTTTTATCATTAATTTCTTCAATTAACCTTAGCACTTTTTTCTTCATTTCTAGTAATGTCATTATCATCACTCCTATACACATCTTTCATGGCAATCAAATCTTTTTCTATTTCATCTAATGTAGCCATTTCGTATGGTGGGATTATATAACCTTGCTGTTCATCCCAAATTAAAATCACACCAGTTGCCAATTTTTGTTTTATAGTACTTATTTCTTCTGTAGTGATTGTTTCTTCTTTTCCTAAAACTATCATTTTCATTTTTCTTTCATCATGTATTTCAGTTACAAGTTCTAAGTCTTTCAAAGTCTGATGTACTTTTTTATCTTCAGTCCATTCATCAAATGTTAAAGACTTATTAACTTTTCTTCCAAAATATTGTTTTAAGCTTGGTTTTAATGTATAATATTCAACTTTCATATTTCCTCCTACTATTGGTCGTGAGGAGTGGAATTGCACCACTCTTAACACTAGTCACACGATAAAAGAGAGATTTCTCTCTCTATTTTTTTAAAGACTTGTCTTGATACACACAATTTCTTTAGGTCTTACTAAAAGACCACCATACACATATAAACCTTTTTGAGCTGTTTCAAAGCCATCTTGAACTTCGTAGTTAACTACTTTTTCAATTTGTTCTGCAAATGCAACAGCTTTTTTAGTTCTTAAGAAATTAAGAACTTTTCCGTAACCAGTGATTTCATAATAAGAACTTATACTTGCTTTAGTTGGAGAAGTAACCTCTGTATAAACATAAGCACTTGCCTCTCCACTTCTTGTATAATAAGTTTTACCTTCAACAATATCTGTATCAGTAGTAGCAGCATATGTTGGTTCTAATTTAGGTAAAAGGTTTTCAATAGTAATTAAAGCATTACCATATTTACCTACGATACCTCTCTTAGCCATCTCAACATTGTTAGTATATAACTCTGTTAAGTTTTGTCTGATTTTACTGAAGAATCCTGGATCATTTTCTGAATATAATTCTGTGTTTTGAGGAACATTGTTTCTATATAATTTAACAAAGCCGTCTTCTAGTTTTTCAATAGCATTTGATTTAGTTGCTGATGTACCATCAATTACTTCAACAGTACCAGCAGTAACACCATCGTTAACTAATTTAGCAACATATTTGTCTCCTTCTTCAGAAAGTGCAATTGCTCCTTCTTGACAGATTGCTTCTAATGCTCCTGGAACTGTTTGTGCCTTATCAACATGATCAATTCCAACATTGAAATAATACATTTGATCCATTTCGAATTCTTTTTTAGTTACACTTGCTTTATCTCTCTTAATTGAAACTCCTGGTGTATATTTTCTTACTAAAGGTTTATCTGCATTTAAAATTATTACTTTTCTTGCATTGTGTGTATCTTTTTCATACTTGAAATCACTATGATTTCTTAATGAAGTTATAGTCTTTAGGGCTCTTTCGTACCCTTGATGCCAAATTGTTTGTCTTGCATCATCCATTCTCTATCACTCCTTTATTTCCATTTTCTTTGAGAAGCCATTACTTTTTCCCAGACACCTGGTTTTTCCCATTCCTCAGGAGTAAGTGCTTTTACTTCATCTGGAGTATAAAAGTCTTTTTCTTCTTTTGAAACAGTATTTTTCATGCTTCCTATTTTTTCAGCCTTTTGTTTAGGCTGATGTGTAGCAGTATACATTTCATATACTGTTTTAATTGGTGTTTTTGAAGTAAATTGACTAGCAAATTCTTTGAATTCAGAATTATTTAGTATTTCTTCTTTTACACCTAATTCTGCTAACTCTTTAACTTGTTTTTGATGAGTTAGTTCATCTGCAAGAGTATTAAACATAACTTTCTCTCTTGGTGTCATTTTGTCTACACCAATAGCAGCCAGTCTATTCGCTTCTTCTTGCATTTCTTCAAATCCCAAATCAATAACTTTAGAAGCTTCTGCTTTACCTAAAATCTTTTCATCTTCTTCAGAATATTTAGGTTTTGAATAAGCAGGTATATCAATTCCTTGTTCTTTATAAAACTCTCTCATTCTTTGATTAGATTCAGAGATATCTTTAGTTCCAAGGCCTGCCTTTAATATACTGTCAGTTTCTTCATATTTGGCTAATTTATCAGAATATTGCTTTTCCATCTTTCTTTTTTCTCTTTCGATTTTCTTCGGAAGTATGTCGTTTACTCTATCATTAACCATCTTTTCTATTTCTTCTGCAGTATAATTTTTAACTTCTTTTTTTTCTTCCTCTTGAGAAGTGGTATCAGTTAATTCTATACCTTCCTCATTTTCTTCTACTGATTGAGCTTCAGTATTTTCAGCTACATTTGTAGCAGGTGTTTGAACATCATATTCTTCGTTCATTTTCTTTCCTCCTATTTTTTTAAGTGTTTGACTTCACTATTCCATCTTCTTTTAAAGTCTTACAATGCTTGGACTATTTTTTTACTCAACTACATACCAATCTTCTTCTAATAAATCAGATTGACTAGCCAACCACATTTGATGAGTGCCATCAGCACATCTCATTTGTAAATATGGTCTACATTTAAATAAAGTTCCTTCTTGATATCCAAATGCTTCTGCAGTTTGTTTATTGCAAGGTATACCTTCTGGATAGCCTTTTTGTCTAACAACAAACATTCCTTTTCCATTCCAGTTCTTTCTTGCGACTTTTTTACCTTCCTTCAACTTTTCTAATGCTTCACTAAATGTCATATTTCCTCCATATAAAAAGCAATAACTATCTAGTAGCCATTGCTTGATTAATTAATCGATTTCCATATTGCCCTATACCTGTTATATCTTGCTGATTAGCAATAAAGTTATTGGCTTGCATTTTTAATTGCTGAGCCTGTGTTTGAATATCTGCTATTCTTTGCTGAGATTCTTTCATTTTCTTTATTGCTTCTTCTAACTTAGATTTAGGCATCGAACTGTCATCATCTAGTAGACTTACATATACTTCTAGTTCTGCTAGTTTTTCAGCAGTAAAGTATCCTGCCTTTAACATATTTTCTAACGATAACTCTTGTGCATATTTATCATAAGGACTCTTAGGTGTAATGTCTATCTTTACATTTGCTTGTAATTCTTGTAATACACTATAAGGCACCTTAACCGGTCTAGAACTTACTTCCCCAGTAGTTGGATTAGATTCTTCATAGTCTATTACTAAACCATCTGTAGCATATGTTTTCCACATATCTAACCATATTCTTGCCAATCCTTCTAAAGTTGCTTTTAGTGATATTGTTTGTTCGGTTACAGGCATTTGCGATGCTCTTTGAACTGCAAGTATTGCTTTGCCACTTGCACTTTCTGGATTAACATCACCAGTAGCAATATCTCCAGCACCTGCTAATTCTCTAGTAGTAGATATTAATTCATTCATTACCTTTTCGACATCTGCACTCATCTGTGCTGGTTGAAGAACTCCAATTGCTTTTTTAATATCATCTACAGTTTGGCCATTAACTTTAATAGTACCTCCGACTTTGTCTATTGCATTAGGGTTTTGAACTTTAGATACATCAACAATCTTTTGTGGATAAGCAGTAGTTTTGGCAGATATTAATCTTCTCATTATGGTTTTGTTAATCTCTAACTGATTAGGTATTAAATATCTAACCTCACCTTCTCCCCTAGCATATCCCTCTTTTTCTTCCCAAAGCATATGCTCTAACGGATAAAGGGTTAGTCCAGTGTTCTTGTCTTCTTTAATATCACAATATCTTGTTGCTTGACTAAAATGGACTGTACCATTTTCTTTATATAGCTTAGTGATGATAGTCACCATATCATCTTTTTCTTCCCTAGAATCTTCTCCAGCCTCTTCAAAAGTATCATTATCACCAACTATATACTTTAATTTATCCTCTGACACTCCTGATAACCTAGCCATTTCAATAGTATTAATAACAGGTTTTCTATGTTTGATTAAAATATGTGGTTGGTTTTGTATATCTGAATCATTTTCATTGCCATAATACACATCGTTTTTTGACAATATTTCAACTATTGGCAAATTTGTTTCTTCATCATAATCTACATAAATAGGGCATTCATCATTAATAGCAGAATGTTTACTTATGGCTCTAGTCTTATAGTCCATATTGTTTTTTTCCCATGTTTTAGCAGCTAATTTATTAAGAAGTTCGCAAGTTTTATTTGCCACTTCTTTAAACTCTTTATTCTCAAAGTTTTCTGCACTATATACAGCCATAAACTCATTCTCGTTTATAACACATATTTTATATTTAACTATAGGTTTAATTATGTTTAACTGAATAGGCTCTATTCCACTAATCTTTAATCCAGCCCACTGATTGCCATTGTACATTCTATAATTCTTATCAGTATCTGAATATAGATTCTTTAGTCGATTATAGTTTCTACCTTTTTCATATAATTCCCATATATCAGTCTCTTTTAATTCATTTAAATCCATCTTGACACCTCCTAACTAGGTATATCCTTCTGCCCTAGTCCTGTTCCATCATAGTTATCTATATTAGCCATCATAGTATCATAGGCATCTTGTTTCTTCTTTTGTTCAAAAGTTTCTATTTCATTTCTAACTATCTTAACAGGATTAATTTCTGGTATTTTTATTTCTTCGTTGTTCTTTAACTTTTGACCATTTTTAAGCCCTAAAGTATAAGCTAAAATTATAAAAATACCAAATAAAAAAAGTAATGCTATTGTTTCCATTACTTATCACCTTTTTTTGTTTTCTTTTTAGGTTTAGTTTCTTCTAATACTTCCTCTATCGTTTCAGTTATTATCTTATTAGTTTCTTCCTCTCCAATTAATTCATTGCAAGTTTCTCTTAACTTTCTTAACATTTTCTTTTTCATTATACGATCACTATCTCCTCTCCATAATCAGCCTCTAGTGGCTCTTCTGACTTGAAATTGAATGCTTGGCTTACTTCTATCGGCTCAACATCAAATATTACTTGTGTCCTTGAATAATAGGCTATAGCAAGCCCCATAACCAAATCATCATGGGCTCCTTGTTGTGCTTCTGGCCTTCCCTTTTCATTTCTGACAAAAGTTAGCATCTCTTCAAGTGTTAATTTATCATTTATTAGTTCAACAGATTCACGAACTATTTTAACTAGTTCTGCTATTATAACAGGTCTTGTTAATGAAGTGGTCTTGAATCCATAAGACTTGTCCATTATACCTGTATATCTATCTTCTTTCTCCCTTACGAACATATTAGGATAACCTAACCTTACTAGTTCTTTATTAGGAAAACTACTAAAGTTACTTTCAATACACATAAGAGCAGGTGTTACTACACCAGTTTTTAAGTTTTTATTAGCATAATACCAACCTAAACAATACATTTGCCTTACATATAGATCCTCATCCATTTGATGTCTTAGCCTTGCAATTTGCTTGCCAGTCTTTGCATTAAGTACATGCCCAGTAAACCAGTCAGAGCCATCACCAGCGGTATCACCACCTATGCAATATTTGTATAGGTTAGGCAATTCATATAGTTCTATATAACCATTTTCATCATTTACCCATTTTGCATCAGTAATCTTCTTTCCAGCAGGCATTGTATCATCATATTTATATTCAAAATAACCAGTCTTGATAGGTCTAGTTATTTCTTGCAATCTTCTGCTTACTGCTCTCGCATCAAATACAGTCTTTCCTAGAACACCCCATTGACCTAAGCAGTACACATTATAATAATACTCATCAGTATACTTATAACTTTCTAGTAACTTCTTATAATCTTCATCTAAGAACTTATTATCCTTATATGTTGTATGTACTATAGTTAAATTATTTCTTGGTACATCAAAGAACTTCTTTTTTAACCAATGATTAATATCAATCGGATTAAAAGATATAACTATTTGCTTTTTAGTTCCTTTACCTCTTAATCTAACATCCAATTGATTAAAATCACTTTCTAGTATTTCAGAAGCTTCTTCTATCCATATATCAGTAAGTTCACCTTTGCTAAAAGTAACTGATTTTAACTTTTCAACATCATCTAGTCCGCTGAATATTATCTCATTACCATTAAGTAAACACTTTATTCTTAGATCACTTTCATTTATTTTAAAGTGCATACCTAAATGCCATTTATTAATAACTTGCTTGAACAAAGCAAATGTACTATCTCTATTACTCTTACCAGTAGCACGAACTGTTAATAAGTTCATTAATTTTGAATTAAGTATTTTATATATGTATCTTTCAACAATAAAGAAGGACTTACCACTACCAGCACCACCATAAAATATCAAATATCTGCTTATGTTATCTAAATAAGGTATATATACATCATTAAATACTTTTTTCGATATTTTTATGTTTACTTCCATTACTCATCAGTCAATTCTATATTTATAGTTACTCTCTCGTTGCTCGTTGGATCACCTTGAGCCAAAGCTCTCTTGTCATACATAGTTCCTATGGCTGTGGTAATTTCACTTAATCCATTTATTTGAAGTTTGTTTATTCTTTTAATCAAAGCTTTCTTTTCGCTAGTATTAAATTCTTCATTTTCCATACTCAATGCTTCTTCTAATATTTCTTCTAATTCTTCTTGCTTTTCTAAAGCAGTATCTAATCTTTTTTCAAGTAAATTAGTTGCTTTATCAATAATTTGATTTGCCTTTTCTACGAACTCATCTCTTTTTTTATCGCATAGTATAGCAAAATCTTCATTATCTTTGTTATTTGCTATTACCTTCCTAACAGTTGATTCTGGAACATTCAAGTTTCTTCCTGTCTCACTATAATTTCTTGTAACAGCATAACTAAGCATTATTTTGTATATCATTTCATTATTAAGCTTTTTACCTTTAGCCATCTTCATCACTTCCTATTTTTATACAAGTTTGCCTTCTTGTTTTTCTTTTTACCCCTTTTTGGTGTTTCTTCTTTACAAAACAAATAATCACTACAAGTTTTGCAAGTATTATTCTTCATACACTTTTTATAGTTCATACTAATCAACCCTTTTTTACATAATAAAAAGACACTTTAAGTGTCCATATTCTGATTACATACGAAGAAAATAGTTATTAATACAAGGGGGTTGTATATACAAATAAATTAAAGGAGTTTGTATGTAATCTCGTATTAGTAAGTACTATAGAATAGATATAAACGAATTTGAATTAAATATCACTTGCAATTAATAATTAATCCTGTAAAAGTATTCTCACAGCATAGTCATTATAAAATGGTTCTTTTACTTACCAAGTAATGCCAACGTTATCTATGCTTCATATTTATATATCTATTCTATACTACCTACTAATAGGTAGTGTACCAGGGGTTAGTTATATGTGTGACTTTATATATTATCACAATAACATCATAAACCTAGATTTGTCCGATTTTGTCCGAACTTTCATTTTTATATAATTTTTTCTTCATTTCTGAAATATAATCATATACTTGTGTTTTACTATAACCAACTAATTTATGAAACTTATACACAGACTTATGCTCTATCCATCTATAAATGTATATTTTGTCATATACATCCCCCTCTTCTTTCATTTTGATTAACTTCTTCTTAAGCTCATAATTTAGCATATCGCGTGTATTTCTACTTTGGTTAATCAATTTATCTACTTCATCTATTTCGCTTGTGTAGTTAATTAAATTAGTGTCTGGTGAAGTATTTATAGTTACCATAACCTCTTTAGGCTTAACCGCCCCTGGCATTACAGATAATATTAATTCACTTTTCTTTTCTAATGCTTCGTTATAGTTCCTCTCTGCTTTTTTGAATTGCTTTAACAGCTCATTGTATTCTATATACATTTACTTCCCCTTTCTATAACCTTATTTCCCCCTGATATTGCTAATCATTTCTAATCATATTTCTTTTTAATAAACATACTGCTTTTTTTAATTCACAACTATGAGTTAGTCGTTTACAATATTTTTCACTAGTTTCTACTATTCCTACTATTTTTACTAGAGCATAATCATCTAAATTTTCTACTATTGCATAATCTCCTACAGATGGTTTTAATTGCATATGGGATATATCCCAGTAAAAAATAGCACCATTGCTTAATTTTCCTAATATTAACTTCATTATTTACCTCCTATTATTTCTTTGTATTTATTTAAAATACCACAACAAGCACCACTATTTATTGGGTCTCCTACCATATCGAATTGTTTTTCTTTTTCTTTTAAATATCTTATAAACTCTTTTTGTTGATTTAACAATATGGTTTCTCTATCTTGAACTTCTTTTCTGTGTCCACTTGCTATATCTCTACATAAGGTCATATCTTCAAGTTGTTCTTCTAATTCATAAATTTTTTTATTCAACTCAAAGCATTTATTTTTGTATTTAATACTTCTTTCCTGTACTTTTCTTAAGCCTTTGTTTACTGCTCTCACTTTCTCTTTTAATTTTTGATTTTCTTCTAATAATTTAGTATTCCTATGTGTCATATCATCTATAAAATGTCTTATTTCTGAAAATATTTCTTTATTCATTCTTTCTCCTCCAATTCTTCATCTATATCTTTTATTTGTTTAGCAAAATATTCAGTATAAAAACTATCTTTAAATTGTTTAGCAAGTTTATATCTTTCTAAAAAAGATTGTCTTATCTTTAATAGTTCTCTTCTTCTATGTGCTTCCATTATTTTTCCTCTAATTTTTGCATATGGTTTATAATAATATTGCATACTATTACTTCTGCTTGTGTAAATGTTTTACCATATCTTTTACCATATGACTTTTCAAATTCATTTAATTTGGTTTTTCTTATATATTCTTTTAATTTATCCCAGTTATCTTTTAAAGTTTGATTTTCATCTTGTAATTCAAAAATCATATCTTCATATGTTTTCTTATCACCCTCTAAAGAAAATACACCATTTTTCATATATAATTTCTTTTTTTGGTAGTATTTTAGTAATTCTTGTTTGCATTCTTCAGATATTGTATTTGACTCTTTTATTGCATTTTCTATTAATGCTTCTTTTTCTCCAGCAGTCATTATCTACTTCTTCCTTTCATTCTTTCTTCTTGATATATCTCTAGTACCCACTTCAAGTTAAGTAATGCACTCTTTACTGCTTCACTTGCTGGTAAACTTAATAAATAATTTATTTTTAATGATATCTTTTGTTCAAAATTCAAGCCCTCATAATTTATATTTATATCTTTCATTATTCCTCCTACTTTTCTGGCATTTTATAAACTATAACATTTATGTCATTATTTAATTCTGCCGTTTTTAACAATTTTTGTATTTCATCTAATACTTCTAATGCTCTTTCTTTTGTTTCATATCTTCCTAGTTCTCCACTTGGTCTATAATAAGTGCCAGGGACTTCTTTACCTTTTTCTACATAATAACAAATATAATTTCCAACACTGACATATAAATTATCAACTTTAACAATACTACTTTTATCTTGACTTCTAATCCATAATTCCATTACTTTTCTCCTTTTAATTTATTTACTTCATCAATTAATTCATTGATTCTGTCTTCATGTATTCTTTGATTTTCAATTATTTCTTCTAATGTTTCTCTTAATACTTTCATATCGTATATTGCATTTGGAACAGAATAATTTAAGTTGATTTTGTTTAACTTCGTATCTTCTTCTATTATTTCTACTTTTTCAGTTAAACAATCAATTATTCTAAAATCAGATAATTTTATCTTATCGCCCTCATAATCTCCCCATTCGGCAGTTTCTACAAAAGTCATCCTTTCATTAAATAATTTAATTGTTTTTGGTGCTTTCCTTTCTAACATTAATTTTAACAATTCATAAAGTGTTATTTTCATACTTATTCTCCTTTAATTCCTTTAATTTATCTAAAACTTCTTTGTAATAACCAATTTCATATTTTAAACTTATCATTGTTTGGTTATTTAACCATTTTTCTAATTCATTAATTACATTATTTAATTTATTTATTTCTTCAAGTTGTTTCTTTAATTCTTGATTTTCATAGAATATTTTAAATGGGTTAAATGTCTCTCTTAAAATACAATAATCTTCAAAATCATCATATTCATTTGTATTAAAACAGATATTTGGATTTCTGTATTCTTCTATTTGAACATATTTATTATCAACTATTTTTACTAATCTACTCATCACTATCATTTCCTTCTATTTCTTCCAAAATCATACCTTTCTCTAATAATTTTTTTATAGTTGGTATATTGACACTTTCATTACCATTTATAATCGGATAATAAGCTATTAATGAATTATTATCTCCACTTCTTTTATGTGTTAGTGGCAATGTTATTTCTATAATATCCCCATTTTTTATATTCTCAAAGGCTTTTGCTTTTGTTTTTGGTATATAAATTACCTTATATTTATTTTTTAATATTAATTCCTTATTCATTCCTCCACTCCTTTATTATCATAATTAATCCTATAATTGCTCCTATACCAATAACCCCCAATATAATTAATGGTATATATAAAATCATTTAATACTCCTATAAAATTTTAAACTATGAATTATTATTAAAATTATTATTAATAATGTTGCTATCCATAAAGGGCTAAGTACCCATAACCAACTCCAACTTATTACTTTTAATAATTTTAATACTATAAATACTATTGTTAATAATCCAACAAATCCAATTCCACCATTACTATTTTTCACTATTTATCACCTACTATCTTTTTATATCTTTTTATACAACCTCTAATTCCAACATTATCACTAAATCCAGTGCTTGGAATATATAGTTTTCCTGTATAACTCCAAAAACTCATAATTACTTTTTTACCACAATATAAATTGAAATGTCCTATAGTTTCATTGCATAACTTATAAGAAATATTATTTTCCTTAAATTGTTTTTTAGCATATTCTAATCTATCATTAAAACAATTTTCTCTTTTTTCTTGTGCTTGTTGTTTTAATATTGGACTTACATCTCTCCAATAATCTGCTAATGTATCATTATCCATTTATTCTTCCTCCTTACCACTTATAATTCCACATCAAGTAAAACATATAGATACTTGCTATTGTCATTATTAAGAAAAACATAGTTATTAGGAATATACATATATTCTCACATCTTGCTTTTCTTTTCACTTGTCTATATTGTATTTCTTCTTTAGTTAATCTTTTTTTAGGTATTCTTTTTTTAATTTGTGGAAACTTTTTTTGTAATTTTTTTATTTCCTTTTCGGTTAATTCATTTGGTTTCATTTTCTTCTACCTCTCTATTCAATAATTTTTCTTTTTCAAGTATTAACATATCACTTATAAATTGTAATTCTTGAATTACCTCTTTTGGAGCATTTTTCTTTTTATAAGTTTCTATTCTTTGTGGTAATGACTTTTCTAATGATGTAAGTGTAGCTTCTCTTTTTCTTAATGAAAAGATTTCTAAATCTTGTTTTGCTACTTTTTTTACTAGTTCTCTATTTTCTAATTCTTTTAGATTACAATTTCTTTTAAGTCTTTCTATTTCTTTTTTATCTCCAGCCAATTGCTGTACTGTCTCTATATCTAATATCTCACCTTTCATTTTCTTTTACCCCTTTCTTCATACAATAAACTATTTAATTGCTCCATAGTCTGCTTTAAATCTAAAAGCTGAGGAGAGGTTTTGATCGTCTTTCCTTGCTTCAATATACTTAAATACTTTAATACTTTCTCATATATTACTTCTCTATTCATCTCTCCCACTCCTCTACTAATCTCTCTAATTCAATATCATCTTTAGTTTTTATTCCTAAATTTTTAGCTTCTTGTACTACACCATTTAAGAGAATACTCATTTCTTTGGTGTCATACTCACTACTACCTTTGTAAATTTTATAATGGTTAAACTCTTTACCATTTAAGATGCTAGTTCCAGCCAATTTATAATATTTAAAGTAGCCTTTAACATCTATCTCAGATAATATACTTACCATTTCAGATTGACCATAATCTATTAACATCTGAAGATATACTTCTTCTTTAGACTTGTTAAGTATATTGCCTATTTCAGTTACTAATTTCCAAAGGTAAGCATTTGCATTTAAGCTTCTCTTTTCTCTATGCTTATCTATCTTTACATCGTAGACAGTATCTTTATCTAATCTAAATATTAGTTGTAAGAACTTTTCTATCTTTCCAGTATCATCTATCATAAAAGGTCTCTTTCGTAATTTTATTCGTTAGTGTTTTCGGGTTTTTTAATTAAAATTTTGCATTTTAATTTTATTTCTTCTTCTAGGTCTTTATTTGCCAGATTGAAATTATGTTCTTTGGCAATCGATTTAATCAAAACTTGACAAACTGCTAAAAATTCTATACCAAGAATAAAACCTCTAACAATCTCTGAACTAATAAAAATATTAACAAATGCTAAACCAGCTGCTAGCCATAATATTACTGATGTAATAGTAGTAATTGATTTTTCAACATTATATTTTCTATTTTTCTTTGCAAATTTAAGCAATTCTTTTTCAGAATTATCCTCCGAGTTCATTATTTCGGTATTCTCATTACTAAAATAGATTTCTAAGTCATTATATTTTCTAAATAGTTTCCAATTTCCGTGGTTATCAACATACAAATGGAACCTCTCTCCTAATAGTTTTCTTATTTTCTTTTCTTTTTTTAATTTCATTTTTAAAACCTCCTAAAATGGTAAATCATCATCATTAATTTGCACTTCGTTTCCAAAGTTAGCAAATGGATCGTTTGCTGTAGGCATACTATCAATTTGCTCAGTAGTTATTGAGCCAGGTTTTACTGGTGGCTCTTCTAGATTGTTTACACTATCGTTACTGCCTTTGCTATCAAGGAAAGTAACATTCGATACAAATATTTCAGTAACATAAATCTTTTTACCATCTTTATCATCATAATTTCTTGTTTGAATTCTTCCCTCTACTGCTACTTGATTACCTTTCTTTTGATATTTAGAAAGATTCTCCGCTAGCTTGTCCCATACTACACAATTAATAAAATCTGCCTTTCTTTCACCATCTTCATTTGTATATGGTCTATTTACTGCTATAGTAAATTGACATACTTCTCTTTTTGTATTTTCTGTCATTTTAAGTTCAGGATCTCTTGTTAATCTTCCGACTAATATTGCCTTATTCATAGTATGTTTCCTCCAATTTTTCTCTTAAATTTTCTATTTCACAAAGTAAATCATCAATTATGCATTCTATATTTTCAATAGAAATAACACCATCAACAGATTCATAATTAGTGAGTGTTATTTCCTCTATCTTATCTATCTTTTCCTGTCCTAATTTCATTCTTATTCCTTTCCTTATGCTCGTGCATAAATACATATTCTGAATTATTTCCCATATTATTCATTAACCATTCAGATGTATATTCTTTTGATAAATGAGTATTAATAACTCTACTTTCATATATTTCATTTACTGCTCTACTATGTAATTCTTCCTTATTTTCATAATTACCTTCAACTAGGTACAAATCATAGTTTTTTGCAGTAATACCTTCTAATGTTTTAGTATCAGTCATATAAATTATTTTTTTATTACTGATAAATACTCTGTATCCACAATTAGGTACATCGTGATATAACTTAATTGGTATTATTTCTAATATTCCATAATTATATTTCTTTCCAATTTCTACCACATCAATATTTTTTTTATTCACTCCACATTTAACTAAATCTTCTACTAACCACTTACAACATACAAATCTTAATGTTGGTCTTTCTATTGCTAATTTAGATATAGTTTTTTTATTAAAGTGATCTTGATGAATGTGAGTGAGAAGGACTATTTTAAGTTGCTTATAACATTCATTTAACTTTTTAAAAGACACTCCGCAATCAATTAAAATAATACCTTCTAACACTGTAGCATTTCCATCCGAACCAGTATTAATAATCTTATAGTTCATTCATATCTACTTCTTCGGCTGATACTTCTTCATATTCAGCATCAACCGCCTCTTCTTGATTAATTATCGGTTCTTCTTTTATTTCAGGTAAATCAACATTCATTTCTTCTGCTTCATACATACCTGCTAAATCTTCTACAAAAGCTTCTCTTAATGCTCTTACTTTGGCTACTTTTTCAATCATAGTAGCAGGTTGCTTAGTCCAATTTGCATTAGGAGTACCATCACTCTTTTTTTGGATAACTTCCTCTAAAGCAACACTACAATAAATTGAATTTTTCCAATCTTTTCTGAACACTTCAGCCCAACCACCAACTAATATTTCATTAGGTAGTTTAAATGTTCCTTTTCTTTCTTTTTCTTCACCAGATTCAGTTAGTATAATTATTCCTGACTTCATACCATCGTATTGGTCATTAAGAACTGCTCTTTTTAAAATTGCATCTTTACCTACCACGATACTAGCTGGTTGCTTATTAGAATATTTAATTAAATAAGCTTCTCTTAAAAATGGATTTAATTTTCTTACTTTGCAAAGTTCAGTAAACATTTTAAACTCTGGTAAAGTTATTTTTGCATCCGTACCTACTATGTATTGTTGTACTATTGTAGGTGTAAGTTTTATTTCTTGTCCTTCTACTTCGTATTTTACGACTATTTCATTATTTGAATTGTTCATACTCTATACCTCTTTCCCTCATTACATTAACTAAAAATGATAGGTTTTCTCTTGTTGAAGTTGCTTTAAATTTTATAGTATATAACTTTTCTTCCTCATTTGGTGCTGATAGTTCTTTTTCTACCTTTTCAATAACTTTTTCTTCTTGCTTTTGTTTCTCTTGTACTATTTCGTAATCTTTTTGTACTTGATTTAATATTACATGTCTATCATTTACTTCTTTAATAGCCAAAGACAAGTTTTTATTTTTTAGATATTCAACAAGTATTTCACTATTATGTTCCATAGTGTTTATTGTTTCAATGTCTCTTTCGACATTGTCTACTTTTTCAATAATTGCATCTTTGTATTTTTTTACCAATGCTCCTTTATCAGTTAAACCATCTAAACCAATTTGTAAGTTAAGTTCTTCAAATGATAAGTAATTATCTTTGATAACTGTCTTGGAAGCTTTATATTCGTTAAAATAATCAATTGCTAATTTTTTAGCCTTTTCTTTTAAACTATCCTCCACTTCATCAATTTTAGTCTTTAATGTTAAATCTGCTTGTTGATATTTTGACTTTATTTCTGCCTCATAAGTTTTATTAAATAAATCATAAGGTGCATTGATTTTTTCTTTTATGTCTTTTCTTTGTCTTTCAAAATCTTTAAGTTCTGCCCCTAATTTAGTTCTTAGTTCTTTGATAGACTTTCTTGTCTCTTCACTGCAGACTAATGAATTTAAGTTTAGATCTTCAAGTCTTTTATCTAATTCTGCTCCAACTTCTTTAATTTTTTCAGTTATTTTTGGTAATTGTTCTACTACTGCTATTTGCATTTCTTCTTTCATTCTTTCTACCTCACTTTACTTTTTTTACTAATCAACTATTATTTGACTATCGTTTTCTTCATCATAATCTTTTGGTCTTGATGATAAAAAACTTATTTTTTCTGCTACTACTTGTAAATCATTTCCAGATAATCTTGCTAGTCTGCCTTTAACACCAATTACATCACCTTGCTTACAATATTCAACAGTACTTTCTGCTACTTGTCCAACTAAATTAACTGGAATAAAATCTGTTTCATATTCTCCAACATCATTTTTAAAGTTTCTTGATACTGCTAAGACTATTGTTGTAGTCTTTCTACCGTTCTCTGTTTCTTCTAATACAGGTCTTTTAACTAAACGACCTACTAAAACTAAATTATTCATTTTATCATACCTCTCTTCTTTATTGAAAATCTTTTAATAATTCTTCAAGCATTATTTTATCTTCTGGATCGAGTTCAACTTTTTTAACTTCTATTTCAAGCCATCTAGGTCTTTTCAATTCTTTTATCTCTGCTAATGTTGGCATAAACTTTTTAGTCTTAATAGCTTCTATAACCATATTTTCGTATTCATCAGCAGAACAATCTTTTAATTCTTCATACCACAAGTTGAATATTCTGATATCCATTTTTTTGTTGTAATTTTCTTCTAACATTTCTGTTATTTTTCTAAAATCTCTTTTATTCATTTTCCCATTTCTCTCTTTCATCAGTTTTTAATTCTTTTTTATTCTTAAACTTTTCGTTTGCTTTTTTCGCCTGCTCTAGTGTTGTTATTTTTTTTCTTTGCCAATCTTCAAGTATTCGGTCTATGTATTTAACCGAACAAGCATTATTACAAACTGCTATCTGTGTAGCATAAACAATCAGTTCCTCTGAAATGTTATTGTCTACCCAAGATTTAATTACATCACATTCTAATGGTGCTATAGTTCTTCCGAAGTTTTTTTCTATTGTAGAAAATATATTACTAAATATTAATTCTTCTTTATTATCTA
>UMAM01035546.1_pt1 | contig 34632 bp, 30 predicted proteins | sample 1963711 | NCBI WGS metagenome assembly UMAM01 (sample SAMEA4835916, study PRJEB28245) | human gut metagenome | biome: gut microbiome; material: fecal sample | place: Denmark | collected 2008
TTTTGATACCCCGTTTGCTGGTGGCACAAAAAAAGACGCCTTAAAACAGACGCCAATGGTTGACCAGTAGGGACTCGAACCCCAACAAAAGGTGCCAGAAACCTTTGTGCTACCATTACACCACTGGTCAATTTTGAAAGTAGAAAAAGATCTCAATTGGTGAAGTTTTGTCAAGCTTTTATTTCTATTTTAATTTGACTGCCAAAGTTTTTTTATTCTATTTGTCAAATTCAATATATGTCCGACAACATTAGGGAAGATTTGCTTTTAATTGTAAATACCGTTCTCGAAAACGGCGGTCGGGAGGCTCTTGACGCGCTTCCGCTCGATGCCGACCTGCGTTCAGACATCGGCTTTGACTCGTTCGATCTTGCCGAACTCGCCGTCAGAATACAGGCAAAATTTGATGTGGACGTATTTGAAGATTCGCCTGTATTATCGTTTAGGCAGATTCTCGACAAAATTTCGTAGAGGAATCTTTGGCAGAGCGGGATTCCTTACATTTTACATAAAAAAAGCGGCGCGCAAAAATTTTGCACGCCGCCAACTACAAACCTACAAACCGATATTAATTCAAATTTGAAAGCTCTTGATTCGCAAGCAGGGCGAATACTCCGTTATTATTGTTGCTTGAAAGTTCTTTGAATAAATTCTTTGCTTCGTCGATTTTACCGTTTTGGACTTTTGCAAGCCCCAACAAGTATCCTGCCTGAGCGGAATACACGGAACCTTCTTTATAGATTTTGTCGAGGGCTTCCATGCCTTTTGCCGTATCGCCAGCCGAAATTGCGGACATAGCCTCGCCAATTTTAGCGCGTCCTGCAAGTGTTTCTGAACCGAGATTTTTTGCGGCTTCGGAGTATAGTTTTTGTGCGTCGGCAAACTTGCCTGCATTAAATGCGGAGTCGGCATTTTGCAGCTGGGCGACGCCCGCAAGGGTTGTTCCGTTATGGTCTTTTGCAAATTCCGCGAGTTTTTCGGGAGTATTAGCCGCTGCGTAAGCCGCCGCCAAGGTATCGGCGCTCGAAGCTTTATACATCTTCCAGCCTTGAACTCCTATTACAATCGCGAATGCCGCAACTATCGTAAAAATTATAAAATTGCGGTTTCTCTTCCAATAAAGCCAAACCCTGTCTTCAAGATCCACGCCTTCAAGATCTTCGTCGAGTATTACGGTCTTGCGTTCGTCAGATGCTGGAACAGATGCCAGTTCTTCGTCGGTCGGGATATGCGGTTTATTCTTTGCCGCATTTTGTGGACCTTTTCTAAAAAATTTTTCGCTCATAGGCTGCTATGTTTCTTAAAGTTTTTAATAAAACCTACTTTAAGCCGCCAATCAAGAATAAAAGTCCGCATTATTTATTTTTATCTTGAAGGTATTTTTTGTATGCGTTATTTTTGGGGGTATGAAAAGAATAACGTTTTGGTGTGCCGCAGCGATGTTTGCGTCTGCGGCGGTTTTGTCAGCAAGAATTTATTTTAAAGGTACTTGCGATAAAGATGCTCTGTCGTATATGCCTGGCGAGCAGATGGTCTTTACGGTCTCTCTTATGGAGGACGGGAAGGCTCTTGGCGGGAAAAAAATAAAGTATACAAGGCGCGGTGACGACGGCAAGACTGATTCAGGAGAATTTGTTTCTGATTCTCAAAAGCCTTTCGTATATAAGACATCAATAGACAAACCCGGATACGTCCATTTAAAAATGGAAATTCTGGGCGACGACGGAAAGCCGGTGAAGGGTGCGGAGAAGTTTGAGGGCGGTGCGTGCGCCGAATTTGATAAAATAACGTCCGCGCGACCCGAGCCCACTGACTTCGACAAATATTGGAAAGCCCGCAAACGCTCGCTTAAAAAAGTTCCGATAAAGGCAGAGCTTACGCTTTTACCTGGAAAATCGAACGACAAGCTTGATGTATACGATGTAAAGCTCGACTGCGTTGGGGATCCTGTTAGGGGGTATCTTAGTGTTCCGAAGAACGCCGCGGAAAAATCGTTGCCTGCGCAGGCGGTATTTCAGGGATACAGTGTGGTTGATATGCACCAATGGCCGGTTTACGACGCCATAGTGTTCTTTGTTTCGCCGCACAGCATGGATATGGGGAAAGACAAGGCGTACTACGATGAGCTTAAAAAAGGAAAGCTTGCGGGGTTTGGATTTGAAAAGGAGCTAAAAACACCGAAAGATTCATATTTTGACGGAATGTTGTTGCGCGACTTGCGCGCACTTGAATATCTGCGTTCCCGGCCGGAATGGAACCGCAAGGATTTGCAAGTTTCAGGCGGAAGCATGGGAGGCTTCCAGGCGATAGCGACTGCCGCCCTCGACCCAAAAGTCACCAAATGCAAGTCGAGCATAACTTGGATGTGCGACCTCGGAGGTGTGGACGACGGCAGGCTCGGCGGATGGCTTCCGAAGTATTTGCCCAACCGCGCCTATTACGACAGCGTGAACTTTGGCAAGCGCATAAAATGCCCCGTCGAGATAGATGCAGGCCTTGGAGACTACACATGCCCGCCGTCCGGGGTGACATCGCTCTACAACAACATCACCGCTCCTAAGAAGATTGTTTTCACGCAAGGGCGCACCCACGGATATACTCCGCCGGACTCTCCTGCAAAATATACGCGCTCCACTATGGGCGATAAATAGCCGTTGCGAGCGGCATGGCGATGTTTTGCAATTCGGCAGCTTGCCGCTTGCGGGTGCCTATTAAAAAAGCGCCGGAATTAACTCTGGCGCTTTTTTTTATGGTAATCCACGACAATAAAGCGCTGCGGCATAATATTAGCCTATATCTTTTTTGATGCGGGTATTGTCCGATATCCCTCTATCCCTGAATGACTGCGGCGCTGGACAAGGCATTGCTTATGCGAGTCCATTAAAATGCTTGGTGGATGTCCCCAGCTCGAAGAATTTTTGTGCGTCAGACTTATTAATGCCGCGCATATTCACATATCTCGAGCGTAAAAGAGAAAGGTCTCGATGCCCCATATTAAGTTGAAGCCTATGCAGATTTGCGAAGCGCTTAGCGTGGTAGCTAGCATATGTGTGGCGTAGGATATCGTTTACCCAGGAGCCCTTAAATCCGGCGCAATCTCGTATTTCTTTCCATTTTCTTGACCAGTTTTTAGGGCATATTTTAGCGGAGCTTCTGCTGGGGCAGGTATTTAAAAGTATGCGTTTTAGGGCTGGAAGAATTTCTACTTGGCGGACGCCGCCAGTTTTTGAGCAGACCGAACGAATGGTTATAAAGTTTTCGTCGAGATCTATATCGCTCCAGACGAGGCGTTGCATTTCCATGGGCCTTATTCCGGCGAAGATTAACAATGCGAGTGCAGGAAGATATTTTTTATTATTACATTCAGCCGCCTTTAATAGCCTCTTGATTTGGATGAGAGTAAGAGGCATTATTTCCCTTTCAGTCACCTTTCTCCGCTCTACAAGCTTTACTGGATTGCGGGCGCACCATTCACGTCGCACAGCAAATTCAAATAATCCGTGAAGCATTGTTCGGGCTTTGTTAAATTGCGGAGGGGTAGTGAAAGTTTTTGAGAGGCATAATTCGCAGTCCCGCGTATTTATCTCGGAAAAGCTCAGCGCCGCAAAGTCCGGATTGGAGTCGATTAACGGCTTCCAAGATATTTGATATCTTGAAAGGAATTTGCCCTTAGGGAGCTTTTTATCTTAAGATAGGCTGGAAAACCATCTTTTAATTTTACATCGTTTAATCGGAAGTTGTGTTTCCCGATCTCTATTATTTTAGAGCAGTAGTGTAGTGGACTTATATTTGCCTCCTTCGGTAATGTGTCGAGTGTATTTCGAATCAACCTTGCGGCGTCTATAAGTTTTACTCCAGTATCCTTTAACAATGTTTGTGCGGAAATAATTTCGTTGTTCATGGTATTTAGAATACCCATGTCAATTTAAAAATTTAAGATAGAGTGAAAGATCTTGATTGTAGTTGGCATACGAACGCTTTTTAAGAAAAAACACAATTATCTCTTAATGGAGTAAAGTGTTATTAGTTTATAAATTTGATTTATTATCAATAATTTAATAATGTATTTACGGATAGGGTATTCTAAATACACTATCTTGACGGAATGAGAATTATATACTATATCTTAACATTTAATCTAGTTTTTATATTGTCTTCCTGTACTACTTTTAAAGATGGGGTAATAAAGACATCGACTAGTGAAAGCGTTAGTGTAGAGTCAAATTGTCCAGTCACTACCGTAAATAGATTTGACGAATTAAAATTCCTATCGTTGGAGTGCATGAGTGGGTGTAGTGCGGAGCAGAATAGCATGCTGAACGCTGGGTGGATATCCATTAGAAAGTTTCTGGACGCCAGGTATATGGAAGATGTTCCTATCGGTTCAAAAGCTAAAATGACAGTCAGATGGATATCTAAAAGCTCATTTGAGCTGCAATACGAAAACGCTGCACAAAAATTTTTGATAGATGGCAAATCAGATTTCTCAAACTTTTCTAAGATAGAAACAACCGGACAAATGCGAGTGATCGGTAAAGGCACAGAACCGATGCAATTAATTAACTTCAGTGTTATTGAAAAACGAGATGATAAAACCCTGATAGGCGAGTATGCCAAGTTGATGTAATAGCGCAATGAATAATAATTTACATTTTTTTATAGCGGCTTTATTTTTATCGGAATTAGCATCAGCCGCGGAGTTCAAAACAATAGAGCAATCTGGAATTTTTGAAGTGGAATCCGGAGAGTATGAGTCATCTCAAATGGTTTTGATAGATTCTTATGGAAAGAATATTACGGTAAATGTAGATACTGATGGTGGCGGCAGCGTAAATATAACCACCGGTCTTTCCACCACATGGGCTCTGGATTCATACGGCAATTACGATAGCAAATCGGGCGGCGGAAGCATCATCTGGAACGGGGGGCTCTATCTAAATATGCGTACTGCATACAACGATTTCAAGCCAATCCTCGCCAACGATGGAAATTCATCGATTAAGCTAAACGGGAATCTGTCTGTATGTGCTGAAAACTCCGGGGCGAACTCAAGATATTCACACAACACTTTTCTCATTGCAAACGAATTCTATTCAAAATCGGAATTTAATGGAGATGTCGATTTGTCTGCCACGACGTCCAATAGCGCGGGAGATTCAATAGGTGCTGGAGTCATCGTATTGAGGGGCGAAGGAGTTGATATGTCATTGGGTGATTCGTCAGGGGACAAGATAAAAATTCACGGCATTTCTACTATCGCAAATGGTGGCGCCGAAAGCTATGGCATATACGGATATAACTACGGTGGATACAATCTAAACTATGTAATAAATGTGAAAGGCTCCGCTCTGATAGAAGACATTAATGCAAGGAGCGAAAGTTCATATTCGTATGCCGCAGGAGCCGAGATACACGGAGGAACATTGAATTTCATGGGAGATCTTACAATAAAGGATATAAATGCGGAAACGACGCTCGCGTTGGCGGCGTACAACGGTGGGACCATAAATATAAAAGGAGATTCAGATAGGACGGTAAAGATAGAGTCTGATATTGAAGTTGCCGGTGGGGGATCTTCCGTAAATCTTTATTTGTCGGGTTCAGAATCGTACATGGTAGGGGGGATTTCCGAGTTTGAAGGCGGTGCGGCCACGGTTTCAATATCGGAAGGTGCCGCATGGTATATAAATAAGAATAGCAGTGCGGCGAGCCTTGAAATCGACGGCGGAGTTCTGGTACTTGAATCCGGCGGAAGGTTAGAATATGGATCAAAGCTGTCAATTGGCGGAGAGTCCCAACTGGTATTTTTTTCCGACAACCCCGGTAAAACCGGAAATATCGCATTGGTTGGATCTGCATACGTTGACGCTTCAGAATCCGCAATAATAAAAGTTGTATTGGGAGACTATTACAAAGATTTAACAGGAGAATGTTATCTTCTTCTAATAGACACGACGGGAATTGTCGAGTCGGTCGATTTAGACCTCGAAAATCTATCTGGGATTTTTGTATGGGAAGATGGTGGGGAATCTGCCGTAGGGTGGTCGCTTGAATTTGCGGACGGAGAAGGTCTTTACGCTGTTTACAATATTCCTGAACCCTCCGTAATTGCCATGTTTTTTTCGATGGCGGCATTATTGTCGGTGTTTTTGCGGCGAAAATATTACGCAAAGTAATGTTTTCTATGGTTGTGCATGTCCTGTTTCGAGCTTTTTATTTCTTGGGCGGCAATTCTCTGAAATGAGTTTTTCACGCTCTATCTAATAAAAATCGCCGTGGCCGTTTTCTATCTGTCATAACTGTTGCGGCTTTTTAGAGAAAACTCCACATGAAATGGGACATTTATTTTGTGGCTTGTCCGCTGCCGCCAAATACGCGCGCTGTCGCGTTTAGGTAGTCGTAGCCGTAGAAGTTGTCGGGTTCGAGATATTCGCCCTCCGTCCACTCATTCCAAGCGTTTATGAATATAAGCTTCGGGTTGCCTTCGGGTATGTTCTTGTCCGCCCAATCTTTTGCGATTCTAAGGGACTTCTCGTACTCTTTCGGGCATTTGCCTTCGCAAATTGCGGTGAACTGGTTTTGCGGAAAACGCGGATTGTTGTCCCAGCCGGTCGATACTATCGGGAAGAATACTCCGAAATCCGACTTGCATTTTTCCCAAAGCGGAATATTTCTGTCTCTCCAAGCGGCATAACCGCCTTTGCGATCTCCGCCCCAATTGTACCAACTCATTGAATCGAATCCGTAATAGTCGGCAATTTCCTTGGCAGTTCCTTTTTCTTTTCCGGGCACGGGCACGTTGCCGGGGAAATTCATCATCATAAAGTGCACTCCTGCAAATCCCGCCTTCTTGCATTCGTTGTCCAAAAACTCTATTGCGGCCTTTGTCTTTTCGGGACCGCCGGCTCCGCGCACGAAGTTGCGCATTAAAAACATTGCAAGCACGGGCTTATTGTTTATCTTATAATAGTTTGGTTTCTTAAAATAGCCCATGAAGCGCGGTACCAGCACTTTCGTGAATTCGTCGTAAGAGACATCTGCGCTCCATATGATTTTTTCTTTGTCTTTGCCGCCTACCTTATTGTTCCATAGATAGTCTACATCGTGGTTTGCCCACATTAAAAAGAATTTCATTCTCTCATTATTGGGAGCTTTCAGAAATCCGTCATTTAGCGCACCTTCGAGAAATGGCCGGTTTTGATACCAATACCAGTCGTACATAAACACGTTTACGCCGGCTGCGAGGGCCGCGTCTATTTTTCGCGCTACGGCAATGGGGTCTGCTTCGTTTTCATACCCCCACATGGGAACTATCGGCTGTTTGTGCCCTGCAAACTTTGGTTTTGCTTCGTAGACGTTTTGCCATTCGCCGGTTCCATGCGGGAAAATTCCAAGCTCTTTCCATCTTGGCTCGGGGTGGTAGGCGGGCCACACTATCGCGGCTACATCGTATTCGCTCTTTGCGGAACATTTATTTGCCACATCCTTGCTTGTGCAGGCAGAATTAGTTGAGTTGGGTTCTGGATTCGACGCGCAAGCGGCGACCAATGCGCAAACGAGCGGAATTAGTGTATATTTTATCATATTGTTTTTTTATTTGGTTTTCTGTTGGAAAACTTTCTAAATAGACGCATTTTATGATTCAATACAAAATTTATAAAAAGACGTTTTTATTTAAAAAGATTTGCCGCCTAAAAACAAACAATGTGATAAAGTCGATCGAGTCTGATGTATAAGTAATTGCTGTTATCGGGAATGCAGTGAAATTGGAAATTATCGCAATATTTCTAGTCTAATACTATTAGAGTTGCCTAGAGACATTTGCACAGAACAGATTTTCCCAAGTCTTGGAATATTTTATAAAAATCCAATCCTCAAAGTGTAAAAATTTTTTTATGCCATAGAAATATTTTGTGGCATAAAAAAACAGGCGGTTTTTTACCGCCCATTTTATAAAGTGTTGCGCCATTTTGAAGGCGCGACAATAGGGTGTCTTAAAAATTACTCGAATAGCAAAGTTGTTGCCGAGCGCGGCGAGAGCTTGAATGTGCGTTTACCGTCAAATTTTGGGTCTATGCGCAAATTCGTGAGATTTGCCGATTCGCTCGTCATAAAAGCTGAGACCTTTTTCAGATTTTCCGCGCCTTTGCCTTCCAGCGAGAAGTTAAAGTCTGCCGGCTCGTAAGAGACGTTTACGGCGACAACCGCAACCTTTTTCCCGTCTGGGGACATGAATGCCGACGCAAATACTCCGCCGAGATTGTCCGCGCCCGAAAGTTCTACGCGTTTCCATCCTGGGCGCACGAAGAAGCTGTAATTGCCAAGCACCCAGAGCTTTTTGCGGGTGAATACGCTGCCGCCCTGGCAGATGTCGCCATTCTTGGGGTATACGCCGGTAAGCGCGTGGTCTCCGTTAATTTCAAAGGCTTTCCAGTATCCCCAGCTTGGGGCGCCTGCATGCACCAGGTCCGTATGAATCAGCTTTGCCATAAGCAGGGAAATGTCCATGTCCGACGGATTTTTTCGCGGCATGTCGTCCTTGCAGACTACTCCGGGCAGAAGGCACCACTCGGTTTGCAGGAATTGCACTCCGTATTTGTCGGTGCACTCTTTGAGTTTTTGGCGGGTTGACAATATTTCTTCGTTGGAATTGTGGGTATGGTAGTCGTGTGCGCCTATTTTGCGCGGCAGAGTTTTTAGATACCCGATATAGTCTTTGCTGTCGGGGTCGAAAAATGCGCGGATTTGGTCGCAAGGCAGGTCTTCCTCTGGGTTTTTATTTATATTTTTGCGATTTTTCAAATACGAATCTTTCTCGTATAGGTAGTTTATGCCTTCGGCTTCGCAGAGGAGCTGTTTTGTTTTCAATCCGCGTTTAAGCAGCGACTTGTCAAGCTCGATTGCAAGCCGTTTGATTTCCGGATTTAGCCACGGGCTGCCTTCTTGCGCGTTTGTGGACCACCTCCAACCGGGTTCGTTTACGGGGCTTATGTAGTCGATATTGTAGCCTTCGTCGACAAAATGTTTGGCGACAGTCGCCATATATTCGGCGAAATCGTCGTACATATCGGGGCGCAGGTTTGATTTGAAGTCCGCAGCGTCTTTATAGCCTTTTGAATTTTGGGTCATCTGGACGGGGGGAGTATTTGAAAACAGCAGGAACGATTCGCAGCCGAGCTCTTTTGCCTTCTTCATGAACCATTGCTGGCCTGCGGCTTTCGACCAGTCATACTTTTTGCCGTCTTTTGTAAGGAACGATTCCGCCCTGCGCTGTATCGGGAAAATATCCGCGCCTTCCTGTTCCCAAGTGCCGCCGCCTATATTTATTCTCCACATGCTAAGTCCGATTCCCTCCGGGCTTCCGTCTTCGCCGTACTTCTGGGAAAATAGCCATTTTGCGAGTTTTTCTTTTTTGTCGTCGGCAAAAAACTTTCCGATAAAGTTTCCGCTCCATGCGTCGGAGGCCGTGAAACTCTCGATAGTTTGGAATTGTTTGTCGAGATTCGCGGTGGCATTTATTGCAGACACTTCTTCTCCGTATGCCGCGCACGAAAGCGCGCCCGCAGCCAATAATATTAGTCTTTTCATCATATGTCGTTCCATTTTTAGAGTTAAATATATGTCATTAGACGCCTATCCTAGCTTATCAAGCTTGGGTTGTTTTATAAACTAATTGCACACATAGCCGGTGCAAAGCACGGCGCTGTGATGCTACGCTTTAACGTTATTGTTTTTTTAATCCAGAATTGTAAAGAGCGTTTCTTTATTAAGTAAATATTGCGCTTAGCTACGCAAGGAAATTAGCAGATAGTTTATAAGACAGTTAAAAAATGCCTCCATGGAAGGCTTTATCTTTTTATCCCTCAACCTTTAAACCTTATTAGGCCGCCGCATTTACCGGAAGCGTAAAGAGCGGTGGCAGCAAATTCATTAAAAACGGAAAATGTGTAAAAAAAAAGGCGTTCGGGAACTCCGAACGCCTTTTTGAATTTAAAAGAAGCTATATTTGGTAGCGAGTGAAGCGCTTAATCTCAATCTTTTCGCCGATAGTTGCGATTTTCTGAGTGAGCAGCTGGTTGATTGTCATTTTGTCGTCTTTGACAAACGGCTGTTCAAGAAGCGCAACGCCAGAAATGAACTTGTCGATTTTCCCGTCGACAATCTTCTGCTTGATGGCTTCGGGCTTTTTATCTTCGGCCATTTGGGCAAGGGCGATTTCGCGTTCTTTTTCGATAAGTTCTGCGGGAACTTCTTCGCGCTTTATGCAAATTGGCGACGCGGCGGCAATGTGCATGCAGAGGTCGCGCACAAAAGAGCGGAAATCTTCGTTCTTAGCGACGAAGTCGGATTCGCAAGCAACTTCTATGAGAACGCCGACCTTGTGGTTTGAATGAATGTATGCTTCCACAACGCCCTGTTCCGCGTTGCGTCCGGCTTTTTTAGCGGCCGTAGCCACGCCTTTTTTGCGCAGAATTTCGATGGCTGTTTCTTCGTTGCCCTGTGCTTCGACGAGGGCTTTTTTGCATTCCATCATTCCCGCGCCGGTGCGTGCGCGCAGATCGCTTACCATTTTAGCGGTGATATCCATAATTATGCCTTGGGTTCTTCGACGCTTTCGACGTCAATTTGTTTGAATTCAACGGCTGCTTCGGGCTGAGCCTCCGCTTTGCCGATTATCTGAGGGTTCTTGGGCTGAACTGTCCTGCGGCTAAGGCCGTTTTGAATAGCCTCAACTATGATTTCAGTTATCAGGCGTATGCTTTTTACGGCGTCGTCATTGGCGGGAATTGGGTAGTCGACGAGGGACGGGTCGGAGTTTGTGTCGACCATGGCGACAATCGGGATACCGAGCTTGCGGCATTCCGAGACGGCAATTTCTTCGTTTTTGATGTCGACAATAAATACTGCGCCGGGGAGCTTGGAGATGTCCTTGATGCCTTCAAAGTTGCGGTTCATGCGCGACATTTCGCGGCGAATTGCGGCCGCTTCCTTTGCGTAGAGCTTGTCGAGCTCTCCGGAAGATTCCATATTGAGGAATTTCTTGTATTTTTTGAGGCTGGTGAGGATAGTTTCAAAGTTGGTGAGAGTGCCGCCGAGCCAGCGGTTTACGCAGAAGGGCATACCGCATGTCGTGGCCGCTTCGCGCAGGATTTCCTGAGCCTGGCGCTTTGTGCCGATAAACATTATGTCTTTGTTGTCGGCGACTACTTCCTCGATAAATGCAACCGCTTTTTCAAGTTGCGCGTAGGTTTTTTCCAGGTCGATAATGGAAACCCCTGAACGATGGTCGTAAACAAAGGGCTTTGATTTAGGATTCCAACGGCGGGTCTGGTGCCCGAAATGCACGCCTGCGTCGAGAAGGTCTTTTACAGTGATATTCATATTGATTTGCTCCGTATTCGCTTTCGCGAACCTGGGATACTTTCTTTTTTAAGGTTGATTTTTATTTTCCGAAACGCACCGCGCGTTTTGGTAAAGTTGTGAGTTCACCATATATCTATCTATTGCACAAGCAAAAAAACTGGAAAATTTACAAAAAATCCGCGAAATCAATCTGCATTGGCGTCTTATACGCATACAGCTCTTGTTTGCAGGCTGTGCAAAGTGTAATTTTTATTTAGGGTGGGATTGCGGTTATTTTGGGCGAACAGCTTTCTTATTTTGTCGATAGATGTTGCGATTAAGACGCATAAGTCTTCTTTTTGCGATTGTCGGCTTTTACCTAAGAAAGATTTTTTTTAGGCTTTATCCGTGAAAGGGCGGGTGTTAACCCTCAGTATAAAATATTTTCTTTGCGTTTTCGGCTCCCACAGCGGAGAATGGGAAAAGAAATGTGCAATTTTCGGATTTCTCCGCGCGAACGTTCGGAATGCGTGCTCGCGCGGTTCATTTTTTATCTTGCTTTGCCGTACAAAGAAATAAATACAAATAAAACGTGAATTGAATTTGAGGCTCGGAGAAAAATCTGGGTGCTTAAGCTTTGGTGAAACATCAATGTTATTTCTTCACAAATTCTTTCCCGTGCGAGCCACAAAAAGCGTTACCCGCATTTTTTTGGCTTTTCTTTCTTTTATTAGGATCGCAAGTATTGCGCGTGATAAATTATTTAAAGACCGCCTTTTTGATTTCTTTTAACTTTTTAGCAGATGGATCCGCTTTAGTAGGCACGAGATACCCGCCTTCGCCAAGCTCGTTCCATGCGTAAACAAGGACAATTTTTTCTGGGACTGTTTTATCGGGATTTTCGTTCACCCATTTTACGGCGTCCGAGAAAAATTTTCCGAAAACTTGCGGGGTATCCCCCGTGTAGAAATCTCCCAAAGGCGTGTTCCAGAGGCCTTCTGGCGACTTTCCTTCCCATGGGCGCTTGTCCCAGCCGCAAGTGACGACAGGAATGAACGGCTTTTTATGTGTAGAGTTCCATGTGGCTTTCGTTGCGGAAATGAGGTCGCCATACGGGCGTTCGCGGCTTTTCCCGGTATTGTATCCCGGAACGATGTTATAGAAAGTCGATATGTCAAACGGACGGCTTGGCGCATTGCAGCCGGCTATTGCGATTCCCTTTTCAAACCCGAGGGATTTTGCAGTCTGCCGCATTATTTCTATTTGTTTGTCGCTTATGGATTTTTGCCCGCCGCTAAATATGATGACAAGGGGCTTGCCGTCCACTCTCATGTATTGAGGGTCTGAAAAATACTTTGCCCAATATTTTACAGCTTCTGCCCAGTTTTCGTCGCCTTTTATTTCCGCGCCGGCGTGGTTGGCTACAAGCAGGCAGTATTTTAGGGAGTTTTTATTTTTGGATTTTAAGTAGAGGTTAAGGGAAGTGTGAAGGGGGTCGGACTCTATCGCCTTTTGGTTTATAGGGCCATTGTTGTCCCTCCAATACCAGCAAAAGAGAAAAAATGAGACTCCGTTTTCAGCGGCAAGCTCAATTTGGCGGTCCATAATTTCCTGCGAGTCGTCGCGCCACCCCCAGAGAGGCTCGCGGCCAGAGAAGTCGGTCGCCAATTTTTTGCTAAGATGCGAGGGTGCTCCCTTTGCCCATACATGTGCCGGGTTAGAGGCAAATGTATTTTTGCCTGCCCACCCGTCGAAATAATACACGCCCACATTTGCCGATTTCTCTGAGGCCTGCCCAAAAGATGCCGCCAAAACAAAAATAGCGACCGATAAAAAAAGACTTTTTATTTTCTCCGCCATGAAGTCGAATAAACAAGCCCCGCGAAATTTTGGCAAGACTAAACATGCGCGCACAGCCGGCGTGAATTCTCCGGGCTGCAGCGGCATAATATTTTATTCCCATTAAAAGAAATTTTTTTTTGCAGATACGGTTTACGCCGTTTGCCGATATTTGCGTATGGTGCTGAGATAAAAAACTTCGCACAGTGTTTCGCTTTTCAAGAAAACGCAAGTTCATTACCGGGCCAAAAACTATTTTAATTGTAAAATAGGCGGGAAAGTTGAAAATCTTTCCGCATGGGAATTTTGCGCGACAAATTGCGTTTCAAATACGAATGGAGAGAATACCAAAAAAATGTGTTGGAAAGCTTGAATGCGCATTTGGCGGACAAGAAAGTCAATGTCGTTGCGGCTCCCGGCGCCGGCAAGACAACCCTTGGCATTGAAATTATCGCAAGGCTCGATATTCCTACGCTCATACTTGCGCCTACCGTGGCAATCCGCAACCAATGGAAGTTGCGAATTTGCGAAGCTTTTCTTGAAAAGCCCGAAGAGTGCGAATCAATAATATCGCTTTCACTGAGAGAGCCGAAAGCCATTACAATAAGCACTTACCAGGGGTTGTTTGCTGCGTTTTGCGGCATTGACGAAAGTGTAAGCGCTGCAAGCGAAACTCAAAACGGCGAAAATTTGGGCGATTTCCATGTATATAATGCGCGGTTTGACGAGCCTAAAATACTAAGTGCGGTGGAAATTTTGCGACGCGCCGGAATAAAGGCGCTCTGCCTCGATGAAGCCCACCACCTGAGAAACGAGTGGTGGAAAGCTCTAAATATATTGTGCGAAAGTTTGTCTCCCAAAACGGTGTCGCTCACCGCCACACCCCCATTCGATGTCGGGTACGGCGAATGGAAGCGATACGAGGCGCTCTGCGGGCCTATTGACGCTTGCATATCAATTCCCGAACTTGTAAAGATGGGCGATCTATGCCCGCACCAAGATTTCATCTACTTTGCGGAATTGCGGGACGCCGAGAAAATTGCGGCGCGGGAGCGCGAGCGGATATTGTCAGATTTTGCCGAGGACGTTTTTAAAAATGCGGAACTTGCCGGCAAGCTTTCACTCGCCGGGATTTTCCAAGAGGCGCAGGCGCGAATAGATCTTGTCCTCGACGCTCCAGATTTTTTTCTCGCGCTTCTGGCCTATCTAAAACGCTTTGAAATAAGGCCACAGACAGAACTATACAAGATGTTCGGGGTAAAATACCATCAAATAAAAAGCTTCTCCCTCTCCGACATGGACGCGCTTTTAAACGGCCTGTTTTTTAAAGAGCGCGAATTGTTTGGCTGCGCTGAATCCGAAATTTCAAAATTAAAAAAATCCGCGGAAAGGGCAGGGCTTATATGCAAGGGCAAATTCTCTCTGCTTGCCGGCGGGAAAATAAAAAGAATGTGCGCGCTAAGCCTCGGGAAACTCGACGCTATAGAAGCGATTGTTTCGGCGCAAAGCGCTGCTTTCGGCGAAAATTTGAGAATGCTAATTCTTGCGGACTATATAAGAGCGGAGGCGCTGAATTCGCAGATAACGCGCTTTGGGGTAGTTCCCGTATTCGAGATGCTCAGGAAACGCGGCTTTGAGGGTTTGAAACTTGGCGTCCTCACCGGGTCGACAATAATACTTCCGCGCGAATGTGCCGAGCTTGCTGCCGAATTTCCAACGCTAAAAGGCGGAGCTTCCATAAAAGTCTTGGATTTTGACGAAAGGTACGCCAAGCTGCACTTGCGCGGAAACGCAAGGCACAAGGCGGTGGGGGTTGTAACCTCTCTCTTCGAGTCCGGCAAAATTAACGTTTTGGCGGGGACGCAAGCGCTGCTTGGCGAGGGGTGGGACGCTCCGTGCATAAATTCCATAATTCTTTCAAGCACGGTGAAATCTTATATGCTGTCCAACCAGATGCGCGGGCGCGCCGTTAGAATAGACAAGAAGAATCCCGGAAAAGTAGCCACAATATGGCATCTTTGCTCGATAAAATTTATAAACTTTACGGACTCACTAATGGCGCTTCTTCCCAAATCGTCGATGTTGGAGTCTGAACTTTTTGAGTCTGACGATTACCTTCACGATATAAGGACGCTAACGAGGAGGTTCGAGGGATTTGAAGCACCGTCAATATCGAAGCCAGTTGTAATTTCAAGCGGGATATCGAGAATATTGGACGTAAATAAAATGCTGGCAAAGCGAGAAATTCCGCCGTCGTGGAACAGCCGCTCATTGTCGGCCTCGGTCGATTTGCCAGCCATTAGGCGCGCTTGGGAGGAAGGCTTTAAGGATTCTTACGACAATCCGGAATTGGCGTTAAAAAGCGAGCTTGCCTTACATAAGATAGACAATAGGTTGTGGTCTCTCGCAAACTTATCGTACATTCTTTCATTGTATTTTTTGATTGTGGCCGGAGTTTATATATACGTTTTGCAGAGGGCGGGGGCTTTCGGCCTTGCGGCGGCTGCGGGGATATTTGCGTATTTTTCATTTCGTCCAGCCTTAATGTGGCTGCGCTGCGGGAATCCGAATAAATATATGAGGCAGATTGCCCGGACTGTAATCGAAACGCTATACTCAGTGGATATAGTTAAAACGCGCTTGGATACGGTGAAAATAAAGTCCGAAACATCTGGAGGCATGTCGTGCCTTCAAATATCAAATTTGCCGCAAGGCGAAATTTCCGTCGTGATAAACGCCATTCGGGAAATTGTCGACCCGATAGAAAATCCCCGCTATATATTGGTGAGGCGGCAGACGTGGAAAAACATAAGGCAGGCGGACTACCATGCAGTGCCGTCAATTATATCCGCAAGGCGCGAAACGGTTGAAACATTTGCCGGATTGTGGCGCAGATACGTTGGCGACTGCGATATTGTATATACGCGCAGCATTGAAGGAAGAAAACTTTTGTTAAAGGCCAAAAACGCATCCTATTCATCCGCTTTAAAGAGAGAAAATTCGAGGCTTACAAAGAGGATATGACGCGCCGCAAGCATGCGTTTTTTGTGGCTGGATATCTTTCAGCACTGCGGATAATATTTTCAAAATGTCGGTGAATTTTTTTGAAATCTGTTTTCTCAAAATCCCTATTACACAGCCTTTGGAGTTGACCCAAATTACGGAATTGCGGAAGGCTTCCACCGCAAGATTAAGCTAATACAGCGCCTGTCTTGCGGCCATAAAAACTTTGAAAATTACAGATTGAGAGTCCTCGTAGAATACGGAGTAAACCTATGAGATCGAAATCTAAAAGAAAATCATTCTATTCCATAGCCTTTGGAGCTTAGTATCTTTCATTAAAATCCGCTGACTTGGTGGTAGCCACAACATTTTATTGCGCAATTTACAAAAAGGCTGATTGATATGTAAAATTTTAAAAATTATGTAAATAGAATTAACTTTTTAAAGATTGCGATGGCTATGGGAATGTTGCGGTAATCCTTATACTCCAAACTTCAATAAAATAAGAATGCAGTAAGCATAAGACAGCTGCAATTATGATAGATTTCCCCATGTAAGTTTTTCCATTCTATTTGTGTTTTATAGGTTTATTCTCTTCTTCATATTTATTGGGATTTTTTATTGCACCATCTAATAATCTCTCTATGGCTTCTTCTTTTGTGGTTGAGCTACTAATTCCGGTATGGATATATCTCGCATTTGTAATCATATTCCAAACAATGGTTCCCTCTGGAAAAGATATGGTTGTTGATGAATTAAAGTCGTCGTTTATTCTAATTGATTTTTCGTCAATAGTGTAATCGTTTGTTGCAACTATGCTTCCATCTGCTCCGTATATTTCTTCCTTTATTGATAAAGGGAAATTAGTTCCGCTTAGATTGTAAAATTTATTAAAAGTATATTTTTTGAATAGATAGGAATAGGGCTTATTGTTATCCGAGGTTTTATCTTTAATATATTCTTCAACAATAGCCAACTGGTAGTCGTTTTTTGTAAAATAGATCTTCGTATTGGCATGATTTATTACAATGTAATTTCCATCTCCAAGCAATTTTAGTTCTTTGGTATCTTGAACTGAAAACCTTAAGCTATAGTCAGCATAAGGATCTATCCAAGCATTTAAAACAGATGGGAAATCCATAATTCCAAAGTCGTTTTTTATTACCCCATATTTACTATCTTGCAATGTTGTAATTTTATTATTTGAATAAGAAAGTTCAAAATTATCTTTTCGAGATATTAACTTATAAGAACGGCTTAAACGGTCAAATATTAAAAAATAATTCTTTTTAATTTTCTCATTTTTTGTAAGACTTTCCTTTTTATATGAAAATGAGATGTTATCAAAGGGGAAAAAATGTTGCCATAGAATCTCTGCTTTGGGACCCCCTATGGCTAAGGCGCAATATCCTGAAAGATTTAATATTATAAATACTAATATTTTATTCATTTCGATTGCCACCATTTTTACATTTCTTATCTGAGCCGGAGGTACCGGCATTATAATATTGTCCGCATGAATTATCCGGACTTCCGTTGAATATTTTTGTTATGTTTTCCCGCTTTTTTTAAAGTGGATTCTATTTCGCCATCTTCTAAATATCTAAAAGTTGTCTTGCCTGTATTTGATTTCTCGAAAGACACAGCAGGGCAGATACCTATTATTATCGTATCCCCAAAACTTAGACCAGCATTTAAATTACTAAATTCAATTGACGTCACTTGCAATTTACCCGCAAAGCTAAAAAAGGTACTAATGCCCAAAGAAATATTGCATGAAAGTTTTTTAGCTAAGTTTATCATTGAGATTACATATGTATATTTTATTCAAAAATATTCTTTTGACAAATATTTTTTATAATACATTTGCCATTGTCTTTAATATCCAAAGTATAAACTTACTATTAGCATATTTTATATTTTTAAGACCCCAGTTAGGATTATTGATATTAAGCATCGCTTCTTTTTAGTGCACATAGCCGTCTTTGTTCCAATAAATTAAACAAGGTGATATTCAATAATCAGCCAATATATTTTTTTAATCCAAGCTTTATCTGCGGCGCGTTGTCAGTATACACAGTTATTTCTCTTGTTTATAGCCTTTGCTGTATTCAATATTAAATTCACATTTTTTATTCTGGGCAGTAGTGCATGGCACGTTTTTTCGTTTCTGTTATTTTTATTGGCTTATTTAATTTATTTATAGATCTAAAAATAAATCTATATGATCCCAAACCTGAATTAACAGTGCTATTAATTATAGTCGTATCGAAAACTAATCGCCTGAACGAGGAGGTTGCTGTAATTTGGAGTCAAACTCTAAAATACTGCAGCGTTGTTATTCCGCAAGCTTTGGCGTTTATACACCTTTTAGCGATGCCATGTATTTTCAATTATACACAATAAAAAAACCGATCTTGAAGATCGGTTCTTTTTAAATGGAGCGGGCTATGAGGTTCGAACTCACAACCTCGACCTTGGCAAGGTCGCGCTCTGCCAATTGAGCTAAGCCCGCGAAAAATTTTAATGCGTTCAAAAATGCCTTATCATTTTAAAATGTCAAGTTCGAAAATTGACTTTTTTCTAGAATTTTTCGGAGCGCTTATATATTCGCCAGAATCAATAAGAGCTGCGGTTTCGTCGTCGAGAAGGGCTTTTAGCAGAGGCTTTAATTTTGCCGCTTTCTGCTTTTCTACCGCAATATTAAACGAGAGCGCAAGGGGATAGTCGCCGTTAAAAATATTGTCGCGGTCTGGGCGGAATGCGTATTTATTGGCGCCGCCGTCATTATCCGAGGCTATGGCAAGCACTTTTATCATATTTCTGTCTTCAACTTTCCCGAGAACCGCTATTGCGGAGTTGTTTGCCCGCAAAATAGAAAGCGCCTCCGACGGAGATTTTGCGATATTTACCCACTTGCCTATGCCGGTCGATTTCAGCGCGCCATATTTAAATAGTTCGAGTATAATAGAATCCGAAAAACTCGTTGTGACAGGCATAATATTTTTGAGCGACGCGTTTCCGACATTCATAGCTTGCCAAGTATCGACCCTCGGAGCGGCGGACGATGAAAAAATTTTATATAGCTGCGAAGTCGTTATTTCCTCGATTGGGTTGGCGACATTAACCGCGACCGTAGCAACGAGGTACGCGAAAGGGAATGTTATAAATTCGTCTGGCGCTTTTTCTCCGCGGGGAAGAGCTATTATTGCGACATCCACCTGCGATTTTTTTAGGGCATCAAGCGCGGTAAACGAGCCCTTCATGTCAATGTTTGTTTTTATGCCGCGTTTTTCCAAGAGAGCCGCGAGGGGCTCTTTTAGAGTTTGACCTAGGATGTCTGATCCGGCTATCGTATAAGAATCCGCTGCGCAGGCTATTGAGCCGATAATCGCCAGTGCGGCGGCGAGAGACGCGATTTTTTTCATTTATTTGGAAATGCGTGTGTTAAATTTTTAATTATAGCTTATTGTAAATTGAGTTTTGGTTATGCCAAGCCTAAAATCATACGCGCTTCTTCGCTCATCATATCTTGGTGCCACGGCGGATCCCATACGATATCGACTTTTGCGGATTCAATACCTGCGAGCGATTCGAGCCTCATTTTAAGATCGTCTGCTATTGCAGGGCCCATTGCGCATCCAGGGGCTGTCAATGTGATGTCGGCTTCGACCCGTTTTTTCCCGTCGGGCGCGTCGAGGAGTTCCATTCTATAAACAAGTCCCAGATCGACAATATTGACGGGTATTTCCGGATCGAATACGGTGCGCGCGGTATCCCAAATATCTTTTTCTGTCACTTCTTGTTTTTTGGGGGAGGCGTCGCTTTGCTTTTGTACGGCTTCCGCCGTTTGGCATGGGCTTGCCGGCTGCAAGCCGAGCGCATCGGCGTCCTTCCCTTCAATTCGCGCCATTCCAAATAGGCCGACAACAGTGAAATTGCCTCCGAGCTTGTGCGTTATTTCAACTTCGTTTCCCTTTGCTAACGTTACTATGAGCCCGGAAGGGATCATCATTGCTTGGCAGTCGCGGGAAATTTTAATTTTTTCGGGGTTTTGCATGGTGCTATTATATTAAACCACAGCGAGGTTGTCGCGGTGGACGACAACGTCCTTATGCCCGCATTTTTTCTTGTCGGTGGATTGAAGAGATTCTTTTATTTTATCCGAGTTTTCCTCTGCGAGCCCTCGGGCTACAATGTCGCCGCTTTCGGAGTCGGCGATTTCAACGAGCGAACCTTTCGCAAATCTCCCGACCACTCCGCGGACGCCAGCCGGCAGCAGCGAGCTTCCCCTGTTCCTGATAGCGTCGGCAGCGCCTTTATCTACGAGGATTTTCCCAATAGTCCTGCCGAAGTGCGCCAGCCATCTTTTTTTCGAGCTTGTTTCCGAGGGGGTGGCGGCAAAGCGCGTTCCGGGATTCTCTCCCGATAGAATTTCGGTAATGACATTTTCCCGCGCGCCGCTTGCGATAAAAACTTCGCAGCCGGAGCTTGCCGCGATTTCCGCCGCCTTGATTTTTGTAATCATTCCTCCGACCGCCGTTGCGCTCGATGTCCCGCCGGCCTTTGAGCGCACGCTGTCGTCGATTTTCTGTACGTCTTTTATTATTTCTCCGGTTCCTCCCATATCCACAAGCCCTGGCGCGGTGGATAGTATCAGGAGTTTTGACGCTTTGGAGAGTGAGGCCACGAGGGAGCTTAAAACGTCGTTGTCGCCGAATTTTATATTTAGCTCCGCAGCGCTGATGCAGTCGTTTTCGTTGATGATCGGAACAATGCGGTCTCCGAGAAGTTCGTCGAGCAAATCGCGCATTGCCCTGTATCTGGAGCGCACGTCAAGGTCGTCCCTTGTGAGCAGTATTTGCGCAACGCAGACATTAAACGGTTGGAATAGTTCCGCCCAAGTCTGTATGAGGATTCCCTGTCCGACGGCGGCGCATTTTTGCACGGAACTTATTTTTTTTGGCCGGAGCTTCAATCCGAGCCTTCCCATGCCGAGCCCCACTGCGCCAGAGCTCACGAGGATTGGCTGCCAGCCGTTTTTTAGAGCGAGCGCGATTTGCTCGCAAATCGCGCGCATGCGTTCTGTGTCCAACTCTCCGACGCCCCTTGTAAGGACGCCTGTTCCGAGTTTTATAACGACTCTTTTATTGCGGGCGGCAGCCATTTGCGTGTGCAGCGTTTTTTTTGTTTTACGGCGGTTATATTTTTTTGAGGTCTTCCTCTTTGCGCGAGAGTTGGGCGTTTATATCGGCGATGCTCTTGTCGGTGAGGTTTTGGACTTCTTTTTCAAATTTTTTCACGTCGTCTTCTGTTGCGCCGCCCGATTTCTGCAATTTTTTAAAGGCGTCGATTGCCTCGCGGCGGATATTGCGCACGCGCACGCGTCCTTGTTCTGCCATTTCGTGGCATATTTTTGCAAGTTCCGCGCGGCGTTCGCCGGAGAGCGCGGGAATGGGGCACCTGACGGCGTCGCCCATAACTGCGGGGGTGAAACCGATGTTGGCTACAAGAATCGCCTTTTCTACGTCCTTCAGAATATTTTTGTCCCACGGCTGGACGCGGATTGTAGAGGAATCGGGCGTGGTTATGGCGGCTATGTCTTTGAGGCGAGAAGTCGTGCCGTAGGCTTCAACCATTACGTTTTCGACCATGGAGGGCGATGCTTTGCCCGTATGGACGGTTTCAAATTCGTGCGATACGTACGATACGGCCTTTGACATTGCGTCTTTTGTCGCCTTCAATGATGAGGATAGATCCATGATAGTTTCCTTTGGGTTTGGTGTTTTTAAATTTTTTTATTATTCTACGATAGTGCCGATTTTCTGGCCTTCGATTACGCGCTCAATATTTCCCGGTTTATTCATGTTGAATACAATAATCGGGATTCTGTTATCCATGCAGAGGGAAAAGGCGGTGGAGTCCATGACGGCGAGGCGTTTTTCGAGCGCGTCGAGGTATGAAATTCTGTCGAATTTAACGGCGTCTGGGAATTTTGCGGGATCCTTGTCGTAGATGCCGTCGACCTTTGTTGCTTTGAGGATTGCGTCCGCTCCGAGTTCGCTTGCGCGCAAGGCCGCAGTGGTGTCCGTTGAGAAGTATGGATTGCCTGTGCCCGCCACGAGGATTACGATTCTGCCTTTTTCGAGGTGCCTTACGGCGCGGCGGAGAATGAAAGGCTCGGCGATTTTTTCCATTGGAATAGCCGTCTGCACGCGCACGGGAACGCCCTCCTTTTCGAGCGCGTTCATAAGGGCGAGGCCGTTTATGACTGTTGCGAGCATGCCCATGTAGTCGCCTGTCGTTCTATCTACGCCGCTTTGGGAGCCGCTTAGCCCCCTAAATATGTTTCCGCCGCCGACGACGAGGCAAATTTGCACGCCGAGTGAATGTATTTCTTTTAGCGACAGTGCGAGATTTTTTAATATGGCAGGGTCGAGCGGTTCGCCGTTAGTGACGTCTTTAAGGGCTTCTCCGCTGAGTTTAAGTACTATGCGTTTATATTTCGGATTCATTGTAATCGGCGTTTAGATTCTCAAATCTGTGCATTTTTTTCAACAATATTTTGAGTTGAGGGCGCAAGCCGTATTTTTTTTCGTTTCGGCGTATTGATTGCGCTTCAGAAATTTGCGCTTTGTTGAAAAAATTTTGTTCTTTAATATTGTTTGATAGCTGCGATGGAAAGCACTTGCGGGCGGCTTCCATAATGCAGGCGCACAGTCTTCAAAAATTCTATGCGGGCGCATGTTTTTGCCTGTTGTGCCCGCGAGCGGCGTCTTTGATTTTTGTATGAGGATTAAAAAAAGGGCAGGTAGTTTTGCAGAATTGCCGTGCCGCGCGCTGATGGGCTTGAAGGAGCATTGCGGGCTATCGGCATCAGGCGGCAGGCGCGCTATATAGGTCTAAGATTTTTCCCGTGTTCCATGCGGCAGGCGTCTTGCAATGCGCTTGCTTGGATTTCTCATGGAAGAAATCTTTGCGCAATAGGGGCGTGCGGAGCAGGGAACAGAGGACTCGTTATGTAATTTGACCAAAATAGAATTGCCCCAAATAAAAAAAACTTAAGCCGCCTTTTAAGGCGGCGTCGGTTTAACATGCGCGCTTTTTGCCCGCAATGGAATTTTGCGGGGGGGGTGAAAAGCACCCCGATTCGGAATGCGCTGTTATTTTGCTTCAGCGTCCGGCATAATTGTTATTTCGTAGGGCTTTTTGCCGAAAATCTCCTTTGCCGCATTTTGCACGTCTTCGAGAGTTATTTCGGAATATCCCGAGCGTATGGTTTTTGCCAGCTCTATATTTTCGGGTTTAGCCTGGCAAAGATTTAGGACGGCTTCGAGCCAATAGACGTTTTTGCGCATATTGGCTTCAACCTCTTTGAGCAGGGGGATCTTCGCGCGCTCAAATTCGTCCATTGTGATCGATGCGGCAGTTTTATCGGCGCATTTTTCTATGAGGGATAGAACTTCCCGATTGTATTCCGGGGTGACAAAAGAGAGTCCGATTAGCAGGCCGTAGTCTTTAATCCATGTGCTTGGATTGTTGTACGCGAACGGGCTGTAAACTTTGCCCTCAGCTTCGCGTATATCCTTGCGCATGACATCGTCAAATACGCTTGAAAGGAGGTTTGCAATGCGCATTTTGTGCGAATCCTGCCTTCCGCATGAGAACCATAGCTTTGCGGCTATTGAGCGAGGCTCGTCTTTTGTAAGGTATTTTAATGATACCGACTTGCCGGTTTCTGCCTTTTTGATCTGGGCAAACGGATTCTGTTTGACCTTTTCGCGGGGCGGCATTGCGCCGAATGTTTTTGCAATTTTATCGATAGCCTCCTTTTCGTCAATATCGCCTACGATTGATATTTCCATATAGGAACTGCGCAGTATGGGGGTAAGCCAATCCCTAATTTCCTGCATTTTTATTTTTTTGAAGTTTTCGAGCGTTCCCGGGACTTTTTCTATTGGGGAATCGAGAAGTTTCAGAATGCCGAAAGTCAGTTTTGTAGATGGATTGGTTAGGTAATCGCGGTAAAAAGCCTCTCCGAATTTTGCGAGCGAGTCCTCTCCGTCCTCCCTAAACCCCGGATTCGATACGGTGGTTGCCGCGAGCGATATGATTGAGTCAAAGTCTTTGCGCGTGCTTACCCCGAATATCTCGAAACTGTTTCCGGAGATGGAAGCCCCAAGAGATGCCTTCATATTGTAGAGTGCGGCGGAAATTTCAGCTGCGCTTTGGAATTTTGTGCCTCCGGCGGTGAGCGCGTATAGTGCTGCAAAGTATTCAGGCTTGTTGCCGGGTATGTCGAGCAGGCCGTTGCCAAAGGAGATTTTGAAGCGTATTTCGTCCTTTTTAAAGTCGGTCCGCTTGATGTTCAGTCGCACGCCGTTTTGGAAGAGCAGCATTTTAACGCCGAGGTCGGCGGCTTCCGATTCGGACTCGATTTTCCCCGGCGCGCCGAATTCCGTGAATGCGAGCTTGCCAGGTTCAAATTTTGCCGGGTCGTGGGGTGATTTTTTTGCGGCCGCAAAAGTGTCGGAAACAATTTTTTCGAGATCACTCTGTGGAATTTCCGCCTTTGAATCTGAAAGGAATATTTTTATTTTTGCCCCCGAGAATTCGCGCTTTAATAGCTTTACCGCATCGGCGGCGGAGAAGTTTTCGAGAGCGAATTTTGCGATTTGCAGGTCGTTTTCCGGGGAAGTGAATACGGTTCCGTCGGAGAACGCCGAGACTATTTCGTTTGCGAGATCGCGGTTGTTGCGCGTCGATTTTGAGGCTATTGCGCTTTCGAGTTGCTGGAATAATTTTTTCTTTGCGGCGTCGAATTCCGCTTCGGAGATGTTTGCCGAACCGAGGATTTGCCTAAAATTTTCGGCGAGGGCTTCGGAGCCCTTGGTGACGGGAGATTCGGCGTTAAATATAAGAGTGCGGCAGAATCTGGAGAAGTCGAACATTCCGGCCGATCCGTTTGTGATAGCCGAGCCTGGGGTGTCGGCGACTTTGAGATACCGCGCATTTACCGCAAACAAAGCTGTTTGTAAGCGCACATCTTCGATTCTCCTTTTGAGGGAGTCTTCTTCAGTGTTTTGTTTCGATACGGCGACCGAAGCGTATGATTTTGGCGAGTTTTCTATCGGGTCGTATATGCTGTCGGCGTCGAGGTCCGCGCCTTCGATAATCGACTTAACTTCGTTTGAAATTTCAAGGGAGCCGAAATTGTCTTGGCGGCCCGCGAAATTTTTGTCGCCGGCAAAAGACGAGAATGTTTTTTCGGCGAGTGCGAAAATCTTATCGCAATCGACGTCGCCGACAACCACGAGCACCGTGTTCTCGGGCTTGTAGTTGGCGCGGTAGAAATTTTCAAAATCGCTCTTTTGTGCGCTGTTTACGACCTTCTCAAGACCGATGGGCATTCTGTCTCCGAAAATCGAGCCTTTGAAATAGTGGGAGATTTCCTTGACTGCCTTTCGGTATTCGTTTGTGTCGCGCGACTTCATTTCGGCGATAATGACGCCTCTTTCCTTGTTTATTGCGGAGGGTTCGAGAAGCATGCCGTCGCAGTAGTCTCGCAGCAGGAGCATTCCATCGTCGAGCAGCTTGTCCGAGACTTCCGGCATGTCGAGTTTATAGACGGTTTCCGTGAAGCTCGTATGGGCGTTTGTGTCTGCACCGAAAGCCATTCCGAGCCTTTGGAAATATTCGACCATACTTCCCGCAGGGAAGTGGGTTGTCCCGTTGAAGGCCATGTGCTCTATAAAGTGCGCGAGCCCCCTTTCAGCTTCGGTTTCGTGGGCGGAGCCGCGCCGCACGAGCAGCCTCATTGATACCCTATTTGGCGGTTCTGAATTTTTCATTACAGCAACCGTCATCATATTCGGCAACTTTTTTACTTTCAAAGAGGGATCCGCGCGAAACTGTGGAGCCCCAAAAATATTTGCAGATAGCAATGCCATTATCAGAATGCCTAATTTCTTCATTTTTCTAGATTAAGTCGTTTTTTTGCGCACCAGAATATGCAGTCGTCAGAGAAGTCCCGCACGAGCTCCGATTCTTGCGCGATTTCCGGGCGGGCTGCGGAAAATACAATGTCGAAGCCTGCCTCCGAAAGCGCGAGCTCAATTTCTTCGCGAGAAGGTGAGTGGATAAATATATTTCCGTGTTCGCCCTCGTAGAAGATGTCGCCAAAGTCGTCGAGCACTGGCTGCTGGGAGTTTGACTGCCACTGTTTTTTTTCGTTTTCCCAATAGTGGGCGTTGCGTTTGGCGCCGCGGTCGTGGGTTGTAAACGCAAAAATTCCACCGGGTTTTAATATCCTGCAAATTTCCCCGATGGCGCGCCGCCTTTGAGCGGCCTTGGGGATTTGCATGAGCCCGTTGAATCCGAAAATCGCGGCGTCAAAAGATGCATCTTTAAGTTGTGTATCGGTAGCGTCGCAGACGAATGCCTCTATATTCGCGTTGTGCCGCGCGAATATTTCCGCGGCGGCTTCGACCATTTTAGGGGCAAAGTCGGTTGCAGTTAGGTTGCCGTATCCGAGGGCGTTCAGCCCGAGGGATATTCTACCGGCGCCGCAGCCAAACTCTATTATTTTAGAGCTTTTGGGAATATACTTTTCAAACACTATCCGTTCGGAGTTCCACAATCCGACATTTTCCGCGGCAGACGCGTAATCGGCTACGACCAGCGGATTGTCGAAGTAGTTTTTTACAGTTTCAGGATTCATCTGTATTTAATTTTTCCGAAGCTCATGCGGTCGTTCCCAAAGTTAAATTCTTGCGGGGAAACGAATTCAAACGGGCGTTCACCCTCCCATGCGGAAAGCGCCGAATCGCCGAGTTTTAGGGATTCGTTTACATATTCAAAAGCGAATTCGGCGGCCTTTGCCGCGCAGCAGGACTGCAATATGCGCGCGCCCCCTTCAAGATATAACGACGAAACACGCTCCCGCAAAAGCGATTTTTTTAAAAAATCCCAAAAAAGTGGTGAATCCGAAGGCTCAGGCACGCGCATTATGGCAATCCCGCGCTCCGCGAGCGATTTTTCCCTGATTGGGTCGGATTCCATTGCGCAAACAACCCTCGTGCGGCTTGCAAATCCATCTGAAAAAACGTGGAAGGCGGAAATATCCGTTAGTTCCGCGAGCGACAATTTCGCGTCGAAAATGAGCCTTACGGGGCATTTTTCCGGTTTCCCGCTGATTCTTGCTGTGAGCCTTGGGTTGTCGGCCAACAGTGTTCCGAAGCCCACGCCGATGGCCTGAAAAAGCGAGCGCCATTTCATTACGTCGGCAACAGCCTCTTCGCCTGTTATGCGGGTTCTTTCACCGCGCTTTGCGGCAATTTTGCCGTCGCTTGACATCGCGTATTTGAGCGCGATTACGGCCTTTTGCGAAGTTATGGATTCGTTGAAAATAAAATTTAGCCGCTTTGCTTGCTCTTCGAGAAACCCGAATGAGCATTCTATCGAATGGGATTTCAATATTTGCTCGGCGCGGCCAGAATGTGCCGGATTTGGATCTTTAGTCGCCGCAAAAACCCTTGCGATGCCTGCCGAAATTATCGCGTCGCAACATGCCCCCGTACGTCCGCGCGTGCTACACGGCTCGAGGGTGACGTACAAATCGGCGCCCTTCGGAGACTCAGATGCGTTTCTTAGACATTCAATTTCCGCGTGCGGCGCGCCGTCTTTTGTATGCCAACCCTCGCCGATTATGCGGCCGTTCTTTACTAGAACCGCCCCTACCATTGGGTTCGGGGAAGTAGCGCCCCAGCCACGCCTTGCGAGCTCGAGCGCACGGCGCATATAAAATTCGGCGCCGGGCATTTTAGCCTCTTACAAATGGATTAGAGGTTCTCTCGACTCCGACGGAGGTCGGGTAGCCGTGCCCCGGATATATTACAGTTGAGTCCGGCAACCCGTATATTTTCTTTACAGACTTTTCAAGGGTCGGGAAGTCTCCGCCCCAAAGGTCGGTACGCCCAACGCTGCCTTCAAAAATCAAGTCGCCCACAAAAGCGCAGGTTTTGCCTTCGTCTTCAAAAATAAACGCAAGGCTACCCGGACAATGGCCGGGAACTTCGAGGCATTTTATTTTGAAACCCGCGTATTCCAATATGTCGCCGTCTTTTGGCTCTATGCTTACGACGGTTTTATCGAGTTTTATCTGCCCGAATAGGCGGCTAGTTTGGAATTCCGGATTTTCGATGAGCTGTTTGCCCTCAGCGCCGGCTATAATTGGCGCTTGGCAGGCAGCGGAGATTTTTGCGGCGTCGCCGATATGGTCCCAGTGCCCGTGCGTTATTAGAACCGCCCTTAGCTTCAAGTTTTCCTCTTTAAGGCGCGGCATTACTTGATCTGCCGAGCCAAATGGGGCGTCTATAAGGACTGCTTCGCCCTGCGATGCGCCGTATACTAAGTACGAGTTTGTATCAAGCTGCCCGGACGGGAATGTTTCAATTTTCATCTGCATTTTTAATAATTGTACGCTTTAAGCCAAGTTGCGAGCAAGTCTTTCCACTCGTCGACGGGCTTGTCGAGTTTGCGGAGGGCGTAGCCGTGTCCGCCGCTTTGGAATATATGGACACTCGCGGGGACTTTCAGTTCCTTTAGCGCGAGAAAATAGGATATCGCAGAGTTGACGAGACCGTCGTCAAGCGTTTGCACGATAAATGCCGGAGGGGTGCCCTTTGTGACGGGCAATTCGCCGGCGAGCCTGTACATTCCGTTGTAGTCGTGCCCGGGGTTCTTTGAGCTTTTCCACCGCTTTTCGTTGCCGGGTTCGTCGCAATATGCGGGATAAATCAAGATAGTTCCGTCGGGGCGCGCGGACAGCCCGTCTATATTGTCTATTGGCTGGTATAATTTTTTTTCGTAGTTTGTCGACGCCCTTGCCGACAGGCTTGCCCCTGCTGAGAAGCCCATAACGGCGATTTTATTTGGGTCTACATTCCATTCTTTTGCGTTTGCGCGCGCCGTCCTGATAGCCCTTTGGGCGTCCATAAGCGCGCCCATAGGATTGTTCGGGACGCGGTATTTTAGCACGAGCGCCGACACTCCCTGCGAGTTCAGCCATTCGGCGATTTCCGTGCCTTCGTGCCCGTATGCGATTACTCCGTATCCGCCGCCGGGGCAGACTACAACCAGTCCGGTGGGCTTGTCGGACTTTGCCTTGAAAAATTCCACAGTAGGCTTGGAGACATTGCGTATGATTAGCACTTTGTCTTTCTTGCCAATCCAAGTATCCTCAATTTTAGACGATTCCGGCTCGGCGGCAGATTTGCCCGGCATTTTGCCTTCCGGCCATAGATCGAATTTTTCGGAGGCGAGACATAGCGATGCCGCGGCGAATGCGGAGAGGGCAATCAATAATTTTTTCATCTTCTTTTTCCGTCAAAATTGTTGTGTTCTAGCCATTCTTCGTACAAATCTTTCCATTCTGATACGAGGTCGGCCTTATTATTCAAGCCGTAGCCGTGTCCGCCTTTATCGAACATATGCAGGTTTGCGGGAACTTTATTCTTTTTGAGGGCCAGGTAATAGGCGATTGCTGCGTTTGCGTAGAAATCGTCCTGCGTCTGGACAATAAACGCGGGTGGGGTGTCTTTTGTGACATTCAAGTTTTCCGCAATGGCGTAAGTTGAATTGTAGTCGGCGTCGCGCAAGGGTTTGCCGGACCAGCGCAAGTCATTGCCGGGCTTGTCGCAATAGGCGGGGTAGACGAGACCCGTGAAGTCGGGGCGGGTGGAAAGGGTATCTATTGCGTCTATTGGTTCGTAGGTTTTTTTGTCGAACTGGGTTGAGGCGCGGGCGCATAGGTTGGCTCCGGCGGAAAAGCCCATTATGCCTATTTTATTTGGGTCAATATTCCATTTCTGTGCGTTTGAGCGGACTATTCTTATTGCGCGCTGTATGTCCATAAGTGCGGCTTGGGGTTTGTTCGGAACGCGGTAGAAAAGGATTGCGCACGGAATATCTTCGTCCGAAATCCAGTTGGCGATTTGCGTGCCCTCATGATTGCTTGCAAGCCCCATGTACGCTCCGCCGGGGCAGATTATCATAAAGCCCGTTTTTCTATTTGTCTGCGGGAGGTATACTTCAAGTCTCGGCAGTTCTTTTATTTCCGGTATTTTCCCGTTCTTGTCTGTGATTTTGTCGGCGTCGGCGCCCGGCATTTTGCCTTCCGGCCAAACGGGAATGGTTTCCCTTATTACATTGTCGGCGTCGGCGTATGCGAGCGCGGCGGCTGTTATTGCAAGGAGTGCGGCTATATTTCTAAAAATATTTTTCATAAATTAGTCCTTTGATGGAACATTAAAACGGTAAAGCCCGAATCTATCAAGTAAAGTTTTTTGAGCTTGCGGATATTGTTTTGTAAGTTTTGGGGGAGAAGATTCTTGGGGTTTTTTGGGGGGAATAGAAAATCCTGCCTTATTTCCCATGTAATAAGAAGATAAATTGGGTATCCTTTGGGGTAAATTTTTTGCGTGTACCCGTTTTAACTTTCGGACGTAGTGCGCCTTGCGGAAAGGATTTTAACCTCAGGTATTTTTTAGGGCGGATATTTGGGAATAGGCTCGCTGTTTTAAAAATGAAAAAACCGGACTTGAAAGTCCGGTTTTTGAATAAAAGCTGTTAACGGTTTTCGTAACGCTGGCGGAGCATATTGTTGAAAGCGGCCACCTTCTTCTTGCGGCGCTTGATTTCGCTCGGCTTTTCAAAGTATCTTTTCTGGCGGATATCGCGGATTACTCCTTCCCTGTCGAGCTTCTTTTTAAGTCTGCGCAGGGCCTTTTCCATCGCTTCCCCCTTGCGGAGTTTAACTTCTACGGGCATCTTTGATTCACCTCCTTCTTTTTTGTATTCCCATTGGGAATTAAAGATTCAATATTTTTATTTTATGCGGCGTTCGTCAAGCGGAAAATTTTAACAGCCGCAAAAAATCCAAACTTGTTTTTTGCGGCTGTTCCTTCGCAGGGTAGTTTTTTTGTTATATGGAAAAATCCCCCGAAACTTTTACACGGTAGAAATCCCCGTCGCTTTCCCACGATTTGTCGATTTTATTTTCGGGAACGAGGCGCTTGGGAAAAATGATTGTCCTTTGGGCGCCGTCGGCCGATTTGTAGTCGAGCTTGGAGAATTTGCCGTCTTTGACCGAAACGTCGACTTTCCCTCCGCCGTACGCCGGCAGAGTGAATGAGAAATCTTTCCAGCTTTCCGGAGCCGCCCATGCTACTTTCATTTCGCCTTTCTCGTTTTGGTGCAATAGCAGGTTGTTGAAAGCGTAAATGAAGTTGCCTGCCGACGAAACGAACCACGGATTGTTTCCGGTTTCAAGGATTTCCCACGGCTCTTTGAAAAGGCCGACGCCAGACATGGAGAGAATTGCGGTATCGTACGCATTCTTTGCGTCTCCAATGCATGAGAATGAGGAGCTAAGCCAGCTTGCGTACCAAGAGCAAACTGATTTTCCGACGGGAACCATATTTCCGGCAGAATGTATGTTTTTGAAGAAGTCGCGTACGGCGGCTATCCCCTTGGGATCGTCCAAAGAGAGCACAGGGAATGGAAAATATCCGCATATTGTCACAATGCTTTTTTCTTTGCAGCCTTCGAACGGTATATACATTTCGTCGTTTTGCGGAAGCGTTTTGCGCAATCCGGCGGCTGTTTCCCTAAAAGTTTTTGCGGTCTCGGCATCGATTCCGAGAATGTCGGCGGCCTTTGCTGCGGTTTCGAATGAGTATATTGCGCCGCACGAGGTTAGGAATGCGTTTTCCACTGCCGGGCCGAGGCGTTCGATGTCGGTGCATTTGCCTATGGTTATCCTGCCGCCGTTGTTGTAAACCATGTGCGAGAGCAGGAATAGGGCGCACTCTTTCATTACGGGGTAGGCTGTTTCTTTGAGGAATTTTTTATCGCCTGTATATAGATATTGCTTCCAGCCCGTGGCCGAGATTGTTGACATATGGAAGACGTGGTCGAGCCAGAGTCCGTCGGTTGTGCCTTCGGAGCCGTCTTCGTTTGTTTCCCATACGTATCTTGCGCCTATTTTGTTGAAAGTCGGGGCGCGGTAGTATGAAACCCTCATTATGGCGGGAGCGAGGAGTTTCCTGCGGAATACGCACGGGCGTTCGGAGAGGTCGAATTTACCCGCCGACATTGCCCCGACCGAAGTGTAGAATTCGTCCCAGCCGAAGTATCTGCCAGACCAGCCCGCGCCGTGCCCGAATATTGTCACCGGGAACGACCACCTTGTGGCGACGGTTTTCATGTGGTAGAGAGATGTGAGGTATACGTCGGATATTGCCTTGTCGGGGATTGAGACTTTCGAGCCTTCTTCGTAGAATTTTTTCCATTCCTTCTTATGGTTTTCGAGCAGCCCTCCGAAGCCTGCTTTGGCGGCTTCCAAGAGTTTTGCGGAGCGTTCGTCGCGCACGGATTCGGGGAATTCGTCTTGGCGGGCAGTGTTCGAGAGCTTTACGACGTCAGAGTATTTTACTTTTTCGCCGCTGCTTTTTGTTATTTTATTTGCGAGGCGCTCGATATCTCCCGCAATATCCGTATTGTAGTTGTCGGCATATAGGGCGACGTACGATATTTCTGCGGGGGATTTGTCGAATGAAGTTGAGAATGAGGCATAATTCTTGCCGGCCTCGAAAGTTGAGGGCTTGGAAGGCAGGATTTGGATTTGCCCGCGGTAGACTTTCAATCCGTATGCTGTGTATCTGATGGAGGCGCGCTCGGGGGATTCCAGCTTTTCGGGTTTTTCGATTACCATTCGCGGCGGATTTTTAACAGAGTCAGCGTCGGTGAGAAAGTATGTGAATTTTACGTCGACTTTTGCGGACTTGTCGTTTGGCTCAACCACTTTTTTTACGGCGAGCATATCGAGACCCATCGGCACGAATACGGTAGTTTTTACGGTAGCCTCTGCATATTTAACAGTGCACTCGATTAGTGCGTTTTCGCGGTCGAGCTTTTGCTCCCACGAGAGAGGCTTCCCGAGGGGCTTGCCGCCGACGGTAATCGAAGTCTTATAGTGCCCCATAGTGATGAGGGCTGAATAGTTGTCTGTGCGCGAATACCTTCTGCCAGCCCAGACTACTTCGGGATAGTACGAGCGGTATTTTTTCTGGAATTGTTCGCCTTCAAAGTCGATGCTCGTGCATATAGAGCCGTTGCCGACAACCGGCGGAACATAGTGCTTTGGTATAGACGCGTCCTCCGAAACGACCGTTATGGCGCGCGCCGCAAGAGCCGAAAACGCCAAAAGAGAAGATATGTATAATAATTTCCTAAACATACTTGGGAATTATTATTTGTTTGCTTAGAAATCAATAAGTAAAAAGCCATTTTTATTTTTAACAGTTCAATTGTTTTCGTTTTATGAACGATAAGTCAAATTTCTGAGAAAGTTAAAAAGGTGTTTTTTTGCCATTTTTTGCGCGCCTAAACGGCTTGACGCGCTATTTTTTGGAATTAAAATGGCGCGAAAAATATATGAAGACTTTATATTACGACTGTTTTGCGGGCATAAGCGGGGATATGAATCTCGGCGCGCTTGTGGACGCCGGGGCCGATGCGGCAGAACTTGAAAGGCGGCTGCAAACATTGGGGGTCGGAGGCTGGAGGCTCGAGATATCGCGCGAGAGCAGGCTTGGCATATTTGGAACCCGCGTGCATGTCGCGCTCGACAGCTGCGAATGCGAAGGCGCGGAAAACTTTGGCCACACGCACTCGGAAGGCTGTGAACATTCGCACTACGACCACAACCATTCCCACGATACCCACGAACATTCTCGCCATGCCCACGAACATGCCCACAATACTCACGAACATTCTGCGGAAAATTTAGCATATTGCACCTCCAATAATGGGCACTCTATAAAAGAAAGCGGGAAAATTAAAACTTCAGCCGAAGCTCTCGCGCACAACAGCCTCGATGAAACGGCGCACGGCGGGGCGGCAGCGCACCACCATTCACATAGGACATTCGGGGAAATTGCCAAAATAATAGAAAATTCGGGATTGTCCGAAAGGGTTAAGCGCGACTCCATGAAAATTTTTAGGGCGCTCGCCGAGGCGGAGGCCAAAGTGCACGGGGTTGAAATCGAAAATGTTCATTTCCACGAGGTCGGCGCGGTTGACTCGATAGTCGACATAGTCGGGGCAGCAGTATGCTTTGAGTTGCTGGGGGTTGACAGAATAGTGTCTTCGGCGGTTGAGCTTGGTTCGGGCACGGTGAGATGCGCGCACGGGGTGATGCCGGTTCCAGCCCCCGCGACGGCGGAGCTTGCAAAGTCTTTCCCGTCAAAGGTCGGGGGCGCCGCGCATGAGGCGACAACTCCGACAGGCGCTGCGATTATAGCTTCAATGTGCGATGCGTACGAGCCGAAGCTCTCGGGTAAAATTTCGTCTGTCGGCGTCGGGATAGGCGGCCGCGACGTTCCC